>Ga0325402_1006859_pt1 | contig 10801 bp, 9 predicted proteins | sample PopdelMetagenome_22_FD_207212 | JGI IMG/M metagenome (GOLD analysis project Ga0325402, IMG submission 207212) | Populus deltoides microbial communities from Bellville, Georgia, United States - Xylem-PdKOR-R3 | ecosystem: Host-associated > Plants > Phyllosphere > Stem > Wood/Secondary xylem...
TTCCTTCTTCGGTAAACAATTACTATTATTTTCAAACAAATTAAGGATGCAAAGTGGACATAACGCCAGATAATTTCTTATCATCTTTGTTCATTCTGTGGTTTATTCTTAATCAATATAATTCACATCAAATCCCTGATGGGTGATTAAAATCTTTGCAGGTTTAAATGGTTGCTAAAAAAAAAAGACTTTGCTGGACAGCAGCATGAACAATAATTGCAGCATCAAATTCAATACCGACAGGTATATCTGCAAACGTCTTGATTGCCTCTCTAATCGCAAAAGCCTCACCTTGCAAGGCAGAACAGAAACCAACGGCTCAAATTTAGCTAAAATACGGCTCAATTTTGCTTTTGGACAAGTCTTCTTCTCTTGTTTCTCTTCACTAACATAAGGAATGCTCAAATAAAAAACCCTGTAAGAAGAAAATTTCACTAAAAATAAAAAATAAAAACCTTAACAACAACTGGTCCCCATTCCAGAAATCTGTGTCAAATTAGTTTTTGTCATCTCGAACTCAGAATTCTGACTATATATTCGACTCAATATTGCATTCGAGAATTCAATTTAAGCTGTGCCAAATTCCCATCATGAACAACTTGCACTAACAAACAAAAACCGTACAAGTAAATACATACAGTTCCTCCTAATTCTCCCTGTTTTTTTTTCCTCCAAAGATTTAAGAAACTATACATACTATGAAAAGAAAAAAGAAAACATGGAACAGAAAATTTTTGAACCAAAATAACATTAAAGAGACTAATGTCAAAAATGGCAGCCACAACAAAGAAAAAAGAAGCACAAGGTAATAACCAAGACAATAGCCTCTAAAACAGAGATGATCTTGAAAAGCAAATCGTCAAGCAAAGAAAGCCGTATGTTAAGCCTTTTCCACTTGAAAGCAGAAACCAAAAACCTCAATCTCCATCTCCAAGATTCCTTCATCTTTAACCTCTTAAAAAGCCACATCTTCCTCTTCTTGCTGCTGCTTCCGCTCCTTCCCATCTCCCCTTCCATTCAAATCTCTCTCTCTCTCTCTCTCTCTCCCAAGTATGATTTGTTGATAGGAAGAGCAATGATGGTGGTGGGTTATATGGGATGGGGAGAGGGAAAGTTGGGTTTTTTTTAATGAAAACGGAACAGGAAGTAGCATGGTGTTGTATTCTTTAATGGGGTCTGTTGAGGGTATTTTGGTAATAGTTCACTGAAGAGGAAAAACTGCTCCGCGTTTTGATTGATTGGATTGGTCAAAACTCATCAAACTCAAATTACGGTTTGTGGACTCAATAGACTTATTCTCAAATGGGTAAGGGACACTAATTCTAAGATTCCGTCTCCTGCTCAGAGCAATAATAGAATCTTAGTGTTTTTATATATATCTACACGACATGATATGCACGCATGCTCTCACATGTTTATAAAATAAATATACTTGATAATATTATAATTATAAACCAGCATTAGATAAATAATAAAAATTAAAAATGTAATAAAATAAATATTTCATGATAAAAAAAAATTGTATTAGTAATTAAAAACTTAGAGACCGAACAAAATGATTTGTAGCAATTTACAGTGTTTTGTGAGGAAAGATACAGTGCTTTCGCTACATGATTTAGCTTTTCAGTTAATAAAAAGCAAAAAAAATTACAAAGCTAAATTCTCTACCAACTTAATATTTTTAAAAAAACCAACAAAGATAATTTTGGAAGGAAAAAAACCCATGAGAAAAAACGTTGCAGCAAGTGACAATGTTTTCTGAGGAAAACTATAGCGCTTTTCCCAATAAAATAAACTAAAAAACCATTTAGAGAAATATTGTAGCAATCCACAGTGTTTTGTGAGAAAAACTACAACGCTTTCCTCATATGATTTAACTTTATTGTAATTATAATTCTTAACCAACTCAATATTAAAAAAAAAATCGACAAAGATAATTTTGGAAAAAATAATAAAAAAATCACATGGGAAAACACTGCAACAATTCACAGTGTTTTAAAGAAAAAAAATAACAAAGCTAAATTCTTCATCAGCTCAATATTAAAAAAAAATCGACAGAGACAACTTTAGAAAAAAAATAATAAAACAAACACCAAAAAAAGAAAAAAAAAATCATGTTGGAAACACTGTAGTAATTCATAGTGTTTTGTGATGAAAGCTACAGTGCTTCCCCACATGATTTAGCCTTATTTGTAATGACTTGTAATTGTAATTAACAAACAACTCAATATTAAAAAAATAAAATTAAAAAAGATAATTTGAAAAAAATTATAATAAAAAAAACCATGCGGAGAGATACTGTAACAATCCACAATGTTTTATGAGCAAAGCTATAATGCTTTCCCCACATGATTAAGCTTTATTACAAAGTTAAATTTTAACCACCTCAATATTAAAAAAATAAAATCAACGAAGATAATTTTGGAAAAAAATATTATAAAAAAAGAAAACACAAAAGAAACTGGAAAAAAACCATGTGAGAAAAAACTGTATCAATCCATAGTGTTTTGTAAGGAAAAACTTGTATTTACTTGTAATTGCAATTCTTAACCAGCTTAATATTTAAAAAATAAAATTGACAAAGATAATTTTAGGGAAAAACATAACAAAAACAGAACAAAACCATGTGGGAAAAAACACTATAGCAATCAACAGTAATTTTTGAGGAAAGTTACAGTGCTTTCCTCACATATTATATATGTAATTTTTAACCAGCTCAATATTAAAAAAATAAAATAAAAAAAGATAATTTTGGAGAAAATAATAAAAAAAACCATGCGGAGAAACACTGTAGCAATCAACAATGTTTTAAAGAAAACAAATTATAAAACTAAATTCTCAATCAGCTCCATATTAAAAAAAAATTAACAAATATAATTTTGAAAAATAAAGAAATAAAATAGAAAAACTATGTGAAAAAATATCTCAGCAATCAACAGTATTTTAAAGAAAAAATTACAAAGCAAAAATTTTAACCAGGTCAATATTTAAAAAGTAAAATCAACAAAAATAATTTTGAAAAAAACAAAAGAAAAAATAAATGAAAAAAAAAAGAAAAATTAGGAAAGATGAAAAAAAAATTAATTTAAAAAAAAAGAAAAAAAAGAAAAGTTAGTAAAAAAAAAAGAGGGGAAAGAATCACTGTGGATTACTGTTGTAATCCACAGTGATATAGGTGTGGGGGAACAATGATTCCCTCATACCATTTAGAGTATGTTATGTTATAATATATATATATATATATATATATATATAACAAACAGAAATTTGATCGATTTATGTTTTGCTTTCTGTGATGCAAATGTCAGGATAGATGCAATGCATTTATGGTAATAAGAATAAATTCTTTATAATATAAGTTTTTTTAATAAAGATTCTTCGTTTAAAGAAACTTTATTTTGGCTTCTCAATTTAACAAGGAGATCGTAAACAAAATGTATATACTAGCCAAGAAAAAGACAGGTGAAACTATAATGTTTCAGAGGATAAAATATATTCGATTCTCTACTTTTTAAACCATTATAAGTTTAGATTGTGTTGCAAGGGACACAATAAACTAAGATGTCTAATTAATGAATAAGATACAAATAATTTTAAAATCATCATAATCAATACTAAAATTTATTTACTAAAAAAGCCCATGAATAGAAAGGCACAGAAAAAAACGACCATTATAAAAGGTCAACGGAGATCAAAACTCGTTGAAAAGAAGATTGACAAGTTGCTAGACCCACCTTTCTCGGTGCTTAGCCATATGCTAAGCCTAAACACATATGGGTCCGATAGGATGCCAGATCCAACTCTCTTGGGGTTGGCTATGTGCCAAGTCCAAACGCTTGGGGGTCTGGTAAGATGACATACACAATTCTCTTAGGCTTGATTACGTGTCAGGCCCAAGTGCTTGTGGGTTTGGCAAGGTGCCAAGCCTAACTGTTTATAAGTCTGGCAAGGTGCTAGACCCAACTCCTTTAGGCTCGGCTATGCGTTAGACCCACACGCTTTTAAACCAAGAGGGACGTTAGACTCAACATCCCTAGGTATAGAATTGTCCCATATCCTAACATACAATAGGAGAACCTAGGGTTATCATCTCCCTACGTCCTAGTTGTGTAAGAAGTCTTTTAAAAGTTATCTATATATCAATCAATATTAATGTTGATTATAAAGATTGATCTTATAGAGTTATTAATATTACGTACAAAATGATGTAGGGTCATCTTCTATAGGCATATGATAGTCCTATCAACATTTAATGTTGTAAGAATGCACTTACATCAACATTAATGTTGATGTAAGGGACTCCTTCCCTTCTAGGATATGAATAAGAAAAAGACTTTCGATCCCTTGAACAAAAAGAAGAAAGTTCATGGTATAAAGATTGTAAATACTTTCTGAACGACCCAAGTAAGAGGTTTATGATCTTCACTATCTTATGATATGTTCTCAACATTAATCATATATGAACTAAGAATGGGCATTTTTGTTCTTAAAATTTCATGTTCATGTACTACTACTCACTATAAAGTCATTGACTTAACTATCAGAAGGTTCCGAAAATCCTACCAAAATGGACTGTTTTGCAGGAATCCAAACTTTTACCACCAACCCTCTAAGTCCTCAGTTATGGAGAAGAGAAGATTGACTTGAACGTGTGATCATCCATTATTTGAATGCTAAAAAACTCAAGTTCCCTAGCATATTGCATTCTGGAGCATCATCAATTGACAGTGTTTATGAGAAACTATTAAAAAAACCATCAATTATGGTTTTATAATGAATTTTAGACACATATAATTGCTATAAATGATTGATAATCAAGAAACTTTTGAGTTGGGGCATGTTATAGACCTCTTCGCAATAGTTGGCACATCTGCTCTACTAGCTCTCGTAAATTTTTAACAACTTATTAATCAGGTGCAAGCTCTCACTTAAGTCATCCTAGCATCCCAAGGGCAACACCAAACCACGTCACTCTAACAGGCCCCAACAAAAGAGGTATCTCTCTTGAGGGCAGCTCCTTTTATCCTAGCCCCACAACTACAGGATGTCATCTCTACTAGAAGACAATTGTCTTACCTAAAGGAAATAGAGTAAAATGATGTAGAGAACCCTTTGACTAAGTAGTCCATTAGCCCTCCAAGGGATCACTCTCATCGATACAAGACCTTCCAAGAAGCTATCACTCAAAAAATGATCTCTCTAGCTACTACGAGAAAAAACTCAGTTATCGATCTCACCATCCCATGCTAGAGTCTTTTAGCTCTCTCAAGCCAGCTAGGCAGAAATTGGGGAGAAGCTTGACTAAGAGATATTTTTATGATGTGGCACATTGCACCCAAGAGATAAAGGGGTCCCTCTTATTCAAACAGGTCTTAGGCACTTATGTCCTCAAGGATTATATCTTCAAAAAGATGACTCTAGACAACTATGATGAACTGACAAATCCACGAGAGCATATGCAAAACATACGCGGCAACCTAGAGTTAGTCATTCAAGATAGAGATGGCATGTGCAAGATACTGTCAATGACCTTCAGAAGGTCGGCTAGGTCATGATACAACAATTTAGAGCCAAACTCCACACGGGTTTCAAGGATCTCTATGCGAAACTTGTATTGCATTTCATCATTAACATACCTGCTAAAAAAAGCTCCACATAACTCTATAGCATAACCCAAGTATGAGGAGAAACCACTTGAGCATATCTGAAAAGGTTTAACAAAGAGATACTAAAGATGGAAAAATTGATTGAGTCAGTAGCCTCAGAGGCTTTGATAAATGGAGTAAGAGAATGCTTCATATGGAGAGACCTATACGCCCTCCCTCACAGAAGCCTAATGAGGGTAAAACAGGTCGTAAAAAACCATATCCGGGTAAAGAAAGCCAGTATTCTATGATACAAGCCTCCTTATATTTACTAGGAGGTTCAGGAGGTTAAGCCTTCCAAGTGGAGTCATTCCACTCCCAACAAGGAGAATAACTCAAAGCAAAATCAAAAGAGGTCGGTGAGGGAACATGTTCATCTCATTAAAAGGAGGCATTCCTTTATCTTGAATGCTACTCTCACTAAAGTGTTCATGACCATTAAAGAGAAGGATTACGTTTAATATCCATCTCCTATGGCGTCATTTCCACATACCCGTACCTTTAGAAAATTTTTTCATTACCACAAAGATAAAGGGTATGACATTGAAGATTGCTTCACCCTAAGAAATGAGATTGAAAGGTTGATACCCAAGGGATAGTTGAAAAAGTTTATTAAGGGGAATGCCAACATGAACCAAGATAAGGAAGAGCCCCACTAACACATCTAGACTCTCACGAAGATCAATGTGATCTTGAAGGGACCTCATCAAGAGGAAACACCTCAATAACAAGAGGAAATATAGGAAGCAAGTCCTTATAGCAGCTCGACAACAAAGTCTATGGCATAATCCCATTAATTTCACTCTAGAAGATGGAGAAGGGGTGACTTATCCCTATGAAAACGCCCTAGTCATCTCCATGATCCTAGCTAACCACAGGGTAATAGTGAATGATGAAAGCTCTATCAATATCCTTTCCAGGGATGTGATGATCCCAATAAAAAATCCCTTGATTAGGATCGAAGGGTTAGGGGTACCAGTAAAGGGCACCCTAAAGCTTTTGGTTATAATTGGTACATATCCTAGATGCATCACCCTTTAACAACCATTAATGATGATAGATATATCCTTCGCTTACAATGCCATAATAAGAAAACCTCTCATTCACAAGATCAACGCCATCATAAATATATAGAACTTGATATTGAAATTCCTCACCCAATAAGAGGTGGCCAATATGAGGGGAGACCAAAGGACTTCGAGACACTGTGTATCATCATGCTTGAAGGGCAAGGAGGCTTTAGTTATGGACAAGTAAGGGTCTTTAAAAGAGGGTAGAATTTAGAATTGAGGTAAAAAAAGAGTTGATGATCAAGAGTTTTAGGCTTCCTTCTTGGTAGTCTGGAACTCAAGACACATAACATTCTTAGATGCATGCAACTCCATGATAGTCTGCCTCAAGATGGTGACTTCATGGAGAGCTTCGTAAAGTTACTGCTTAGTAGAGCCCAGATGAAGGGTAACTTTTTGCATCTCACCCTTTAAGGAAGAATATACCATTTTGAGATTTCTTAGCCTCCATAACTACTTTCTCCTCTCGAAGCCTCTAAAAGGGCAGTCTGATTTGTTCTATATTTGGTGATGACATATTTTACATGGTTCCTCCCAGCCACCTAGCACCTTTTGGAATGTGAGCACACCATAAGAGTTTGCCAAGAACAAAATGTCAGGAAGGATGACCACAAAGCCAAAACAAAAGTTAGAAAAGAAAATTGCTTACATTAAAAGCCATTTGACCAGTCAAGGCCAAATGATAATTGTAGCTCTTATTGGATATTTGTAAAATGTCTAAAGGAATGGTGAGGATCCTCATTAGTTGCCTCACCACTTCTAAGCTAGTCTTGCTAAGCCCACACCTCTCACTAATAACAGCCTACATGACATGCCTCTTTTTATCATTTAAAATAAGGAAAATACAAGGGAGTGCAACCAAGGGAAAAGTGAGGAAAAATATCTTCAAACTCCTAACCAAGAGTAGAGGACTCGACAGTTGTAGCCTTCATGACCATAATAAGAGAATAAATTAGAGGGACAAAAATCTTTGTTGTGAAAGCTCGAATGCCAATCTCTATAGGCGTGGACACCTTTCTTCTTTTAAAATAAGCAGTCACACCTGTTATTACTTCAAAGGGAATTTGATATGCATGACCCTCGAATGAAAGAGTATGAGTCTCCTCAGCCTCTATTATAAAAGGAATACTAGCCCATCACCATTATTTCATCAGAAATAGTTTAGGAATGGAGAGTTCATTCACCATAATAGGATCGTGCTCTATTTCTTCTTCAATGGCTGTTCCAATCACTGCAAGAGATGAGGACACCCTCATTGAAGAGAAGCTTCCTGCTAGAGATCTAGCTAAAATCTCTCATCCTCTCTCGATTGTCAACGCTATATAGAAAAAAAAAAATCAGAAATGAACTATAGATGAACAAAAACAAAAGGTAAAGAGGTTGCATACTTGGCAACAATGCTTGGTATTCTTCTTTGGCCATCCTATTGACTTCATTCTCAATAGAGGTAGAGGCCAAAAAGCACGAGCTTCCTTTTCACTTAAACTCGGATGAGGCCAATTGTTCACCTCATGAGGAGGCACCCTCAAGTGGTGGGAACAACCCTAAATTTGGTGCATGCCTTCTCGAGGGCTAATTGTCCCTGTGTATCTCATGACCAACATCTCTCCCTTAATTTCTTTAGATACACGGGCTTGCCATGAAGAGCTTTTCTCATGGCTCCAGCAAATTTATTGGCAAAAATGAAAAATCACTAGATGTCGTTATCATCGTTAGTACTCGCGATCAGCTAGTAATAAACCCTAAAATGGTTTATGGTGGGTTTGATGTCGATAAACTGAAGAAACTTGTCAAAAGCTGACAATGTCACCCATGCACTAGGGTGCAGTTGTTCTGGGCTTAAGTTATAATACCCAAATTTGTCACTCATAAACCCTCAAAGAGGGTAGGAGTACCCTAAGTCATACATTTATATTGGGGCTGCAATTTGAAAGTGCCCTCGAGCAAAGGCCAAAGTCTCCTCACTAATCTTTTCTCTCCTGGAGGGAAACTAACCCACATAGGCTTTAGGTTGCCATTTGTTAGTGAAGGCCAACTCGCTAATACTCAAGGTACTTAAATCATCGTCCTTAGGGGTTTAAGGAAACCTCTCTCCCTCTAGAGAATCTCTTGAGGCATTAGAAAAAGAGCTTCTCTAATGGGAAGAACTATCTCTTTCCCTATAAGAAGAGGATGTTGAGGGTCAACCTCTAGACTCGAGGCCTAATCTAATGGATCCCTGCTCCCTGTTGCTCCCTATAGTTTCTTGCTGAGACTAAAACTAATAATACATTCACTCATGGAACCAAACTTGCTCCTATGAGAGTCTATTGTTATAAGAAGAAGAGGAAATGTGCAGTATGAAAATGAAAGAGTGACTTATGAAATCTCCAAATCAATTTGATAAAAACTACAAAAAATAAAAGAAAAAAAGGAGACAAACGACTAGGGTTATAAAGAAAATTTATAACCCCCATCGTTGGATGGGTGATTTATCATGTCATCATAGATCCCTAGAAGTTTGCTCAATTACTACATTAAAGGTGAGTTGCTGTTTTGTTTCTTAAAAAGACCCCTTTCAATGAGGATGTGACGTCCAATCATAATGCTCCTAACAGTTCTACTTTGGATAGAACAAAACTCATATGGAAGTTAAAAGATCTCTTATTAAAGAAAAATGGCATTTTCAAAATTTTTGTGTATTAAATACATAAAGACTTGAGGGGCTTCTGATGGATCAACATATTCGGTACTAAAATCCATTAACTCAAAAGGCCCATGGATAGAGGGGATGGGAGAAAGACGTCTCATCATAAAAGCTCAACAAAAGTAAAAAAAACCCAAACGCACGTGGGTCTGGCATGATGCTAAACCGAACTTCTTTGGGCTAGGCTATATGTCAAGTCTAAATACTCGTGGGTTTGGAAAGATGCTAGGCCTAGATCCATTAGGCTTGGCTACATGCTAATGCTAAGTGCTAGTAGGTCTGACAAGGTGTTAGACCTAAATCCCTTAAGCTTGACTATATTCCAAGTCTAAGTGCTTGTGGGTTTGACAAGATGTCAGACTCAACTCCTTTAGGCTTGGCTATGCAGTAAGCCCAAACAATTGTGGGTCAAGTAAGGTGCCATATCCAATTCCATTTGGCTCGGCTATGTGCCACGTCTAAGTGCTTGTGAGATTGGTAAGATGCTAGACCTAACTCCTTTAGACTCGGCTACGCGTTAGACCCAGACACTTTTAAACCTAGAAGGACGCTAGACTCAACATCATTTGGTCTTGGATCATCCTATATCCTAACGTACAATAGAGGAACCTAGGGTTATCATCTCCATACACCCTAGCTGTGTAAAAAGTCCTTTAAAAATCATCTCCATACATCAATCAATATTAATGTTGATTAGAAGGGTTGATCTCATCAAAACTAATATTATGTACAAAATGATGTAGGGTTGTCCTCTATAGGCACGTGATACTCTTATCAACATTTAATACCGTGTAAAATGACACTTATATTAACATTAATGTTGATGTAAGGAACTGCTTCCTCACTTGGATATGAATAAGAAAAAGACTTTTGATCCCTCGAACAAAAAGAAGAAAGTTAAAGATATAAATGTTATAAATAGTTTCTAAATAACCCAGGTAAAAGGTTCACAATCTTCACTCACTTACAATATGCTCTTAGCATTTATCATGTACGAACTAAGAATGAACACTCTTGTTTTTAGAATTTAATGTTCATTTATTACTCCTCACTATAAAGTCACTGACTTAACCATCAGAGGGTCCTAAATATCCCACTTACAAGGACTGTTTTATAGGAATCTAGGCTTTTGCCACCAACTCTTTTGACCCTTAGCTCTGGAGAAGAGAAGATTGATATAAATATGTGATCATCCATTATCTGAACACTTAAAAACTCAAATTCTCTAGCATATTAGATTCTGGAGCATCATCGTATAATGAGTTCGAGAAATGTTTTATCATTGTGGTTGGCTTCTTACAATAATAAGGAAAATTAGAAAAGTATAAAGATTTCCTTACGTGGCTGGCTTCTTACAATGAATCTCATTGAAGCAAGAACGAATCTCATTTTAACATTTT
>Ga0325402_1006861_pt1 | contig 10800 bp, 7 predicted proteins | sample PopdelMetagenome_22_FD_207212 | JGI IMG/M metagenome (GOLD analysis project Ga0325402, IMG submission 207212) | Populus deltoides microbial communities from Bellville, Georgia, United States - Xylem-PdKOR-R3 | ecosystem: Host-associated > Plants > Phyllosphere > Stem > Wood/Secondary xylem...
AGTATGCTAATTGAGGGCATCAAAGATATACCAATCAATGTTGGTAACTTTACAAATGCCACTCTTCAACAAAACCTTCATGATTAACTAAATTCTATGTATAATTTTATCATTGAAAGACCTTTTATATATGAGATTAAAACGACAATCAATTCATGGTACCTAATCATAAAATTCCTTACTGAAAGTGGGATGACCATAGTAAAAAGAAACCAAATGGCTTTTAGCCTAAGTATCTTCACTTGTTTCAAGGGTAAAAAGGATTTATTGGTGAATTGGGCAAGGTTCTTAAATGTGAGACCAAAGATATAGAATGAAATTATGAATGATTTGAAAAAACTAAGTTTCTATAAATATAATGCATGCTTCATCTTTAAGTTTGGGTTTACTTTAGATGTTAAACAAGATAAAACCCTTATAAAGCTCTTTAATATCCAAGAAGACAAAAATTCCTTTGAGCCAGTAGACATGCCAACCATTAACATAGATATGGACTCTTATAGGTTGAACGTAAATCTTTTTTTATTTGTTAGAATAAGATAAATTTTAAATGAGGTGGAGAGATAGAAAGCTGTATTTAAAAAAAAATAGACAAATTATTGAATGTTGGCTTTATTCGGAAAATGATGTACCTTGATTGGCTCGCCAATAGGTCATGGTGAAGAAAGCTAATAGAAAATAATGGGTAAGTGTAGATTTTATTAACCTCAATAAAGCATGCTTTACAAATAGCTTTCCTTGTCTAAGATAGATAGACTAGCGGACTACACAATTAGGTTTGAATTTAAAAGCTATTTATGAACTTAGACTACCCTTAGATCTCTATGTGGCTCAATAATAAAGAAAAAACATATTTTATCATGAATATATAGATATTTTGTTATAGATCCATGCCATTCAAATGAAGAAATATTAGGGCCGCACATCAGAAGATGGTGAACAAGATATTCAGATGACAATTAAAGCCTGTAAAATGATATACTTATTAAGATCATGATTTTTTAGCAATATATTTACAACCTTTGCAGGATCTTCTCTATTCAAAGCCAATACAAGATACATTTAAATCTTATTAATTATGCCATTCTAGACCCTAGATACCTTCATTATGAAAGAGGACATAATTAAGTTTCCTAATTAGGAACATAGGATAGAACACAACTCCAAGAAAGTAAAAGTCATCCTAGACCCAAGTTCTTTTTTGTTGTTGAAGGATATTCATAGGCTAATATGAAGAGTCATCATCCTTAATAGGTTCATATCTTATCTAGGAGAGTGTTGTTTACCAATCTTTAAGAGATAAAACAATCTCTAACTTTGAGTGCACTCTAGAGTGTCAACAAGCTTTTGAGGAGTTTAAGGCTCATCTATCTTCACCAAATGTCTTGTCAAAACCTAGAGAAGGTGCAAATCTTTTTCTCTACTTAGGTATGACAAACCTATTTGTAAGCAACTATTTTTGTTCATGAAGAAGAGGGAGTATAGAAATTCACGTATTATATTAATAAGACTCTCTCTGATATAAAGACCAAATAATTGAAGATTGAAAGGATAACCCTCATCTAATTTAATAATAATAAAAAAATAAAACCTTATTTTTAGATGGACCAAATCATTATTTTAACAAACTATCTCTTTAAATTTTTTTTCATAAACAATACATATCTAGACACTAGGTGAAATAGGCCATCAAATTAGAATAATTCAATCTCTTATACCAACCAAGGTTAGTCATAAAGGCTTAGACTTTAACTAATTTTATTATAGAATGCTCATTCACTAAGTAAGTAACACTCGAACAAGATGCATCACTACCTAAGATGAGCCAACCACTTGTAAATTATATGTTTATGGTTCTTTTAATGTCCATAAATATGGGGCTGAGATTATACTAACGAGTCTAAATAGATAGATCCTTAAGTAAAAACTCCTTTTTGAGTTTTTCTTCTCTAATAATATGATCGAATATGAGGCTCTCATAACCAACCTAAATATGGTTTAGGCTTTAAATTCTCAACCTTTCCAAGTGAGTATCTGCATTGGGAAAGCCTATAAAAACAACCTCGTATGAGATAAAAAGCAAGAATATGGAATAAGGACTTAACAAAACATGTCACTTACTAAAAAACCATCATATGTGATTCACTTGTGATAATAAAAATAGGAAACCTTGGCTATTTAAGGAGAGATATATATAAAAAAAATGTTAGAAAGATTCAACAAGAGCAAGGGAAAACCATTTAATTCTCCACAAATAGGTCATTTTAAGTTAAGTTCCAAAAAGAAGTTCTATAATTGAAAAAGAAAATAAAGAGATAAAAAATATTCCTACACATTAGTAGTTGGAAGTTTGATGTGCACAAATGATATATACAAAGCCAAACATTGCTAATGTAGTTGGTGTTGTAAGTCAATTTCTCTCTAAACCATATTAGGAAGATTAAAATGTATAGAAAGGGATATTGAGATATCTCAAGGAAACATCTAAAGCATGCCTAAATTTTGGCGGTGGTAAACTTGTATTAGATGGATACATATATATAGATATGATAGGCGATATAGATTCCAAGAAGTCTACATCAGATACATGATACTCTTGTTGGGGGGTTGTGTCAACGTAATCAAAATTATTAAAATATGTTAATTTATGTAATATAGAAGTATAATATAATACAGTGGTAAAAAGATCCAATGTAACTCTTATGAATAAAAAAGTTCCTAAAAAAGCTAAGATTATAAGAAAAGCTCGTACTCATTCATATGAGGTATCAATAGATTCATGATGCTTTGGAGATGAAGGCATTCCAACTTGAGAAAACTTATATTGATAACAATAAATTAGATGTGATGATTGTAGTTTTTCTTAAAAAGAAGAAATTTGTTTTTAGAGAGGAAACTGACATAAAAGAGCCTTTAATATAAGCATAAAGAGGAGAATTATTGGATCCTACCCATGTAAATATGGCTAGCGTAGCCGTCAATCCTATACCAACTGTCTCAAGGTTAATTTCTCGTCAAAATGTTCCAACTCCTATGCTACAGCCCAGCCCCCTGCCAGACTTAGCCTTCCCTTTTATCGATTCATTAGTATTTGCCTAGCAACTAAGTGTTTCCCCTCGCTAAGAGGTTTCCCCACTCTCTTCCTTATTATGAGACAAGCAGAACATATAATTAGAAAAGATGCAATGTATATAAACACGCAAGTTATTACAGGAACCAATCTCAACCTTTATTTGTCTCAACAACAAATGAAATACATAAATCTGTATATATGTGATATACATAAAACTTGCATGCAATATGCTAAACTATCATCCCCTTTTCCTCTCTCTACATAGATAAGACTCTCTAGCCTATTTATATAGACAAGCATATGAAATGTTATGAAGCATACAACTACCATCCCTATATTTTAGGAAGTAGTTGAGCACTTTCTCCCCCATGTTCCTATGAATTTAATGGGTGGTTTTTGACCAATGATCTCATGATCTTAGTGTCTTGGGTAGCAATCCTAGCCATGTTTCCATGTTTAGCAGCCATGCCCCCATGATCTAGATAACCATTTCCCCATGAAGCCATAATCATAATTTCCGTAACAATCCACTAACACTGCTATGTAACCATCAGTCTATGCTGTTGAATCTGCTGTGTTTGCTGCCTGCCTTGGATTGTCCTTCATCAAAGCTCAAACTCGCATCAACCTACTACTTGTATAAGCCATTGAATTGATTTCTCCACTACTGTCAAACTTGACACTGTCCACGGACTACTATTATCCATTATGTCATTCTAGTAGTGTTTTTCGTCAGCGTATTAATGCTGGATTTTAACTTAATTACAAACTCTCATTGAGGTTGATGAATTAACATGTGAAATTGCTAATAAATAAGGACAGCTTGTGTGTGGCTTGGGATAGTCGCATAAGAATTTTGGAAGATATAACAATTATGTAACCATGGAGAGGTGCAACTTGCCTAACAAGATCGATAGGATTGGTCTCAATGCTTTGGGTTAGGACTCAAAGTGTGTTTTGACTTTGTGGGAAACAAATAGGACCATAGAGAAGACTTTAGTCGTAGCTTGGTTTGGAAACTAGTTGATGATGGAAATGTTAAAGTTTCCTAGGCATCGTAGATTCAGTGGACATAATTTTATTGAATGTGGGCAGAACCAAGAGGCTTTGTGTGTAGGACACAAATTTATGATAGTGGAAAGATGTGATGCAGGGGTATCATAAGTCTATCCAACGAGGGTGTCGGTTTCTTTTAGTAAGAGATGTTTATAACAGAGTCAAAATCCAACATGAATAATGCACTAATGAAAAACACTACTGGAATGACGTGGTGGATAATAGCAGTTCGTGGGACAATGTCAAGTTCGACATTAGTGGAGAAATCAATAGCATTGGCCTATGCGAGTAGTGGGCTGATGCGAGTTTGAATTTGGGCAAAGAACAATTCAAGGCATACAACAAACACAACCGATTCAGCAGCATAGACTGATGGTTACACAACAATGTTAGTGGGTTAGTTTTGTTATTTTTTCTAGATTTTTCAATATTTTTGTGTTAATTTTGGATTTTATGTTATTTTTACTTTGTGTTTTAGGATTTTAATGTAATTACTTTGTAAAGGTCAATTTTAGACTTATTTAAAGAGTTGTAAACCTATTAGACAAATAGAACAAATATCATATTTTATTTTTAAAATAAAACTATGAATTTAGGGTTTTTTTTTAGCAACCCTTTTCGGCTAATAACTTTGTCCTTCTCACTTATTGTCTTCTTATTTATGCTTTTTTCTGTATTAGTTTTATTGTTTGCTAACTTTTGGCAAGCAAAAGTTAGCCCCAAATATCATTACGGTTAAGTAAAAAAGCAATAACATAGCAAAATAATTAATAGTTTTTTGAAAAATAATATTGTAGCAATTTTCTCAATTACATTTGTTTAGATAAATCAGTCAAAAATAAAGAAACTTTAAATGAAAAATAATCTATTAAAGAAGCAAATATACTTTTGGGAACTTCAGATCTACCAATAGAGACAATCAATTTCTTTTAATTTTTGTTGTCTTTTAAAAATTATGTTTGGACAAGCTACAATGCTCAAGGGAAATTGTGAACACCACTATTATTTATTAAATGCTAAGAGGACTCGACATTTGTCACGACACAAAAAAGAAAAATGGACTACATTGTGGATATACATAACATATGTTTTTATTATAGCTGGTTTGTCAGTTGATCAAACTTTTGCAGCAACCAAATTACACTTCTGATTAAAACCTGTCATGAAAAGAAATTAAAGGATCACAAATAAAGGAAAAAAGGCAAAAAATCATCAATCATTTTCAGTGGTATATTATGCATGTCAATATTTCATTTTATCATAAAAAAATCATAATATTGCAAGTGATGAGAATACTAAGCAATTGTAAGAAGGGAATGACATGATCAATGAAGATTGTTTTTGTAGATAAATATCCATATAGGTATTATGTTTAGGGATATAGTCTAGTTTTATCATGATTAAGTTTAGAAAGCCAACTTAATCTAGGACTTTTATTATAAAAAAGTCCTAATAAGCTTATGACTCTACATTTACATAAGAATATTAATGGTTAATAGACAATGGTCTCTTTATTATCTTTTTTATCAGTTAGAAAAAAAAAACACTTTCTCACAATATCTCTTTTGTTCTATCTATAACACCATCAATTCTAGGGATTCGTAATGTGCTATTTATTTAGGTGACACAAGTAGTCATCTAAGGAATGAGATTGGTCCAATGTTTTTGGTTCATACAATATAAAAGAAGTTTGTAATTCAAGTGGAGATCCTGGTTCATAAATCTAAAATGTTACATTAACCCTTTTATTAAAATATACCAATAGTGGTAACCAAGCTTTTAATACTTGTTTTCGCTTTGATATGTGTTTGTATGAATTTTATGATCATGAACATTTATAAATATGAATGAAGTTGTAACTTTTAATTAATTCAAGTGGTAATATGATTTGTTATTAAAAAAAAAGGACAATGTGGCACCAAATTAAGGTTTGGTGCCTAAAAAACCAGGGTTCATGTTCTAGTTCTATCAAAACTCTTCTTTTTTTTTAATAATGCATCATATTTGCTCATTCAAGTGCATAAATAATATAGAGTCAAATTGCATGGAAATACATCATATATGTATATACATATTATTTTTTCAAGAGTTTTTCAAAGTCAACTACCGATCTCTCTCACACTCATCCTAAATCAAAGCACCCTGTCATTATATGTGTGGAGGTTTGAATTTGAGATTTTTTAAAGAAAAAAAAAAGATATTGATATTTGATGTCTAGTTTATTGGCACACTGAGTGTGCTTATTTGTAATTGAATACTGATTGAACATAGAATTTAATAGGGTATTTATGAAATGTAGTTATAGTTTGGAATCCTTGCATTATAAATGTTTAACAACTTTACTGCAACATATATATATATATATATATATATATATATATATATATGATAATAAAGAAATCATTGGTTTCAATTATTATTGTGCACGGTATAGCCAAATTAATTAACATATCTTTATATAATTGTTTAATTTTGATGCATGACATGTTATAAATAATAATTGGTTTATTTTTTTTATTTTTTTTCAAGAGTTGATATTTCATCGTACATAATTATTATGGGATTTGCTTGATATGTGAGTGCCATATGAGCATTAAATTATACCGTTTTAGGAAATGATTCATATTCCACTCTCTTAAGAGATAGGTGTGATTTTCTCCATTCTAATTGACCAACGTGTGTTATTTCTATAAGAGATGGAGAGATTAACACTAAATATTTGTTTACGTTCATGAGATTGTTTTATTTATTTATTTATTATCTTGATGTTTTAAAATAATTTATGAGCATAATATGAGTGTGGCATCCTTATTTATAAATTATTTTTTAATGTAGTGATGTTGTAATAGGAAATTATTATTGTAATTTTACCATTTTTATTTCTTTTAATTTTAATGAGGATGTAATAGGATGTGTTTTCACAATAATACTATTTGTCTTAAATTATTTTATCATATAACACCAAAATGTCAAAAGAGTCCACGAAGGATTCAAAATAAATGTATGTGATGCATGGAATATTATGGATAAAGGAAATAGTCTTGACATTTTAAATCTTGATCAATTAGATATAATGTTCTTACTTACATATTAGGAGATGATTTCTAGCTTCCGCTATGAGATTTTTGATCTTAATATGTAGGTAGGAATTTTATTATTTAATTGGATTGAGAATAAACTGATAGATATGTGCCTAATTTAAATTGTACAATGAATGTAAAAACATGACCTCCAAGAGCATAGTATTTGAATGGAATGAGGATGAAAAACTTGATGGAAAGAACTATGATATATGGTATAAGAAAGTTCGATATTTCTTAAATAAGAAAGAGGTACTAAGAGACCTTGACCAATAGTGTGATTCAAGTTGAGGAAGGAATAACTACACCTAACACCGACATGACTAACAAGCCTATAAGGCCTGAATCAATAAGGATAAGATTGAATGTTTTGCTAAGTTGAGATGCATGCAAGATGACCTAATTAAAACATTTGAGATTTATGAGAATGCCAAAGAAATATGGGATCAATTTAAGGCAAACTTTGGTGGCATGATAACAACTAGGTTGTGAGCCCTGATCTTTAAGTTTAACCAATACATGATGAACTCAAAGCACTCCATGGTGGAACCCATTAGTGTGATGTCTGCCATGATTAAAGAGTTATAAACAAGTAGTAATAATCTCATTGATGAGTTGTATGTTCAAGTTATAATTAAGTCCCTACTTGAATCCTCTTAGGGCCATATAAAGATGGTGCTAATACATAATAAGGGTGTTAGAACCTTTAGTGATATTGAGAAACATCTTAAACTAGAGGTAGAGCGTAGAGAGGTGAACCGTATTGTATTTTTTTCAGCTCAAGCTAGATAATATAGGGTATTTAAGCCTAAATTCAAGGGATAACAAAAGGGTGTTGCACAAGGTAATGCTGCAAATTTAAGACCAAGAGCTGGAGGAGTAACCAAGTGCCACAAAAACAAGTGTGGAAAGAAAAATATGACCAAGGTAAGAACATGACCAAGGTCAACTGCTATAACTATAGAAATATGTCACTTTGCTCAAAATTGTTTTGAGCTGAAGAAGGAAAAACCTTATCCAAACTCTTTTAATGTATATGTTTGTTCACATGTATTTATTGCTTATATTACCTTTGGTTGGATTGAGTTAAAGATCAAGTTTGATATATAGATTATTGGTGTTTGCCAGTAAGTTGCCATTATGTTACTATAGGTAATAGTGCCCACGTTGATGTCCTTAAAGTAGGCACATATCGTTTGAGGATACGCATTGGGCGTGACCTATTTTTATATGATGTGTTGTATAATCTAGATTTTCATTGTAATCTCTTATCAGTTCTAGCTTTATTTCATTTAGGTTTTCTTTTCATTTAGAAGATACTCAAATGAATATTTATTTAGGTAGAAAACTATTTGGATTTGGTCGGTCAGGTGAAGGTTTCTTTATATTGGATTATTTTAATATTGACATTGCTTTAATTACCTCTTTTATTTCTTATAATATTATATCTCATTATATAAAATAGCATGCAAGATTAGGAAAGACACATAGGACAAGATAAATTTGTCAGACTAGCTAGAGAAGGTCTATTATGCTCACTCGCTAAAGTAAACCTACCTATATGTGAACCTTGTTTAGAAGGAAATGCCTACAAAAAGCCTTTTGGTAAGGCTAAAAAGGCTAATTTCTCATTAGATCTAGTCCATTCAGATATTTATGGATCTATCAATGTGAAGGCACATTATGATGCTTCTTATTTTCTAATATAAATAACTACCCATAATACGGTGTTGTTTATCTATTATCTCACTGGTCAGAAACCTTGAACTATTTCAAATATTTTCTGACAGAGGTTGAAAATTAAAAAGACATAAGCTTAAAGGTTCTTCATTTTGATAGAGCTCGAGAGTATTTATCAGAACAATTCAAGAAACTATGTGAAAAAAGGGATACTTGGGCAATTGATGATTTTTTACACTTTGCAACAAAATGGTTTTACAGAAAGAAAGAATCATACACTTTTAGACATGATTAAGTCTATGATGGTGCAAACTAACCTTCTAATTAGTTTTTGGGAGGATGCACTATTGTCTACTGCCTACTTAACCAAGTATCCTCAAAAGTCTATTCATTCCACTCCTTATAAACTATAGAATGGAAAAAAGCCTAATTTTGAAGGCTTACGCCCATAGGGATCAGCAAATTAGGTCTTAAGGCAAGCAAAAAAAATATTTATTAGATACTCTAAGCATTCTAAAGGCTATATTATGTATGGTGAACATCCTGATGGAGGAATGATTGGGATAGAGTCTCTTGATGTAAATTTCTTAGGAGAGGATTCTCCAAATATTGGTGAAGTTAAAAAGGATCTTTAATTTTATAAAGTTACAAGAACCTTATGAAGGTTTTATACATTGTTATAGTTAGAATGAGGTTTCTAACCCTTATCTTATAGTTGTTATAGATAATGGGAGTGATCCTTTGCTTAGTGGGAGTATACCATTAAAAGTGTATCCTCAAAGTCCAGATGTACATAAATGTACATGTGGAACTATTCCTCTTCATTATTTTAAGATTGAAGGGGAATCTTTCATTTGTGTCTTTTTGGATAAGGATGAGCCATCTTTTTTTAAGGAAGCCATAACTTCACCTGCATTTAAAAAATGGATGGTATTTATGAGGGATGAGATGAGTTCAATGGTTGAGAATAATGTATAGGAGTTAGTTGATCTTCTACATGGGTGTAAATCTATAGGAAATAAATGTGTCTTTAAGATTAAACACAAGGAAAATGGATCAATAGACAAGTACAAGGCTTGTTTAGTAGTGGAAGGCTATGCCTAAAAAAAGGAACAAATTACGAGGAAATTTTCTCCCCTATAGTGAGATTTGCTTCCATTCACCTTATTCTAGCTATCGTTGCCAATTTGGAATGAAAGTTATTCCAAATGGATGTAAAGACTACATTCATCAATGGAGAACTAGAAAATGAGATCTATATGGATCAACCAAAATGTTTTATAGTAGAAGGAAAAAGGCACAAAGTCTACCATATTAAATGTTTTATCTATGGCTTGAAATAATCGTCTAAGCAATGGTATCATTATTTTCACCAAGCTATTATTTTGATTGTTTTTGTGATGATCAAGGAAAATCATTGTGTGTATGTTAAGAAAGTTGAGAAGAAAGTTCTTATCCTTTATACGTGAATGATATTTTATTAGCTGGAAATGATTTGGAGTTGCATATAGCCACTCAAAAGTGGTTGTCCTCTACATTTGAGATAAAGGACATGGGTCATGTAAATTATATATTAGAAGTTAAGATCTAAAGGGATTGATCTAATAGACTTTTAAGTTTATCTAAAGATATTCATAGTAAAAGAATTTTAAAATGCTTTGTATGTATAATTCTAAAAATACTGATACTTCAATGGTAAAGAATCATATTCTTAATGTTGAACAATGTCCTAATTCATAGAAAAAGAAGAAGCAAATGGAAAATGTTCCTTATTCAAGTGTAATTAGTAGTCGCATATATGCAATGATATGTAATTAACCTAATATATGTTTTGTTATTAGCATTGTCAGTAGATATCAAAGTAGTCTTGCTATTACTTACTGGAAAGTAGTTAAAAGGATTTTTAAATAT
>Ga0325402_1006863_pt1 | contig 10798 bp, 6 predicted proteins | sample PopdelMetagenome_22_FD_207212 | JGI IMG/M metagenome (GOLD analysis project Ga0325402, IMG submission 207212) | Populus deltoides microbial communities from Bellville, Georgia, United States - Xylem-PdKOR-R3 | ecosystem: Host-associated > Plants > Phyllosphere > Stem > Wood/Secondary xylem...
AAAAAAAAAAACTAGGAAAAGAAGCAGTTCATGCTCGAAATTTCATAAAAATGGAAACCAGCTTCATGTGTACTGTAACAATCTTTACATTTTAAGCACAGGAAACCACGCAATTAATGTCTACAATTCTGGAAAAGCATGGATCACTTTCATTGTAACGTTGCCTTCCAGCATATAGGTCCAGGTTTTTCAACATGACGAATGATAATAATAATAATTTATAGCAAGAACTATGTTATTCCGCCCTGCGATGTTGTGATTATGATGGTTTTTTGTAATGTTTTTTTAATAGAAAAAAACCGAGTGTGAATTAATTTAATATAATTTGGTTATCTTGACGGGTTTAAAAACAATTTAAATGATATAGTTTAAGTCCAAATAACTATTTAAAATAAGATTGTTTTTAATAAAAATTAAGATAAAAACATACTGGATCGATTTGAGTCAGCCTAAATTAACTTGTTAATCAACATATCAAGTCATAAGATCATGATAACCTCATATAAATTAAATTAAAATAAATTAAGAAATCAATAAATCTAACATTGAATGATGAAACTGGAAAAAAAACCCATAAAATAACCCGAGTCAACTCAGGTTAACTCGCAAAACTTATGTCTCGAGTCATGAAATCAGGATAATCCAATAGAAAGCAAATTAAAAAAAACTATAAAGTCAACCAACTCAATGTTTGAAAATAAAATTGTAAAAAATAAAAAAAAATGATAAAAAAAGATGCAAAAAATGAATTGAGTCAACAATGATTAACTCGTCAAACCCGTAATCCAAGTTATGAGATATGAATAACCTCAAAGAAAATATATCAAAATAAATTACAAAACTTAATTCTTAATCAATCTAATATTGAATGATGAATTTGAAAAAAATATCAATTAAAAACAGAAAAACAAAACCTCAAGTCAATAAAATTAACAGATTAATCCATACTCTAGATTACAAGTCTAAAATAACCTCATAAAATATAAATTAAAAAAATATAAAATATAATTCTCAATAAATATAATATTAAAAAATGAAATTAAAATTGAAAAAAAATATATATTAGCAAAAAAAAAACAAAAAAAGAAAAAAAACATTATTCTAGTGAATAATGTGATATGAGGAGGTAAAAAGCCCTTATCTTTTAGTTTTTTTTAATCAACTTAATATTAAATAATAAAATTAAAAAATAAAAAATAATTAAAAAATCTAAGTCAACTGGTTTAATTAGCTAAATTCGCTATCTGTATAATGAAAATAAGATAAACCAATAAAAAATAAATTTAAAAATAAATGATATATAAAAAAAAGGCACTGCTTCAAAATTAATAGTATAAAAACTCCTCCTTTAATTATTTTGTAATTGTGAACTGGACTATCGGAGGTGTTGCTTTCAATTCTCTTTTGGCAACATGGTGGCTGTCTCCATCTGAACATAAAACTGTCAACTACCGAAATGTTTTTGCACATCGAAAATATTCTCAACTACCGGAAGAGGAGAGGTGGCAACTTATAAATATCAATTCACCCAGTTGATCACTAATACTCAACACTTGTAGACAAAGATTTGTTCCATTTTCAAAGTTGCTTTAACCGTGAAAACATACTTTCCCCTCAATCTAAGGTTAGAAAATCAATATTGTCGAACATGTCCCAGATTCTAGTTGGGAAATTGCTGGTTCCAAAATTCCTCTCGTTTGAGATTGGCTACGATTTCCCTGTTCGGTAGGATCAGAGACAAAGGTCCATGTGTCTTGCTGAGTGGCGAGATTAATGCCCAGTTATCTTTGCTTCACCAATATATTCTATCTCACACAGATCTTGACATTTTTCTTTTCACATTCAAGTTTATACTTTATTGGATTAATTAAAATTAAAAATATACATTCTATAGCTCATTGCGTCCAAACCATGTTTTATAGTATATCCAAAAGTTTTTTCAGCAAGGAAAAATGTCCCAGGCCGAAGTGAAAAATAAATACTTTTGATTTGGACCCATCATAAAGCCTCTTTCTTTTCACATGCATACAAACAAGAGACATTGAGAACAACACCCACCAAAACCATCCCCTCCCCTCCCCAACAAAGGAATGACCTTTTATCTGTTCCTCCACAACCGAGCACATCCTTCCACTCTCACCATCACCACCATTAAATTTAGATCATTATATCAAAAACCCGCACTGCAAAACATCGAGAAAGATTAAGTTGGAGGGAGAGGGAGATTGGTTTGGTTTAGGGGCTAGTGTGTTTGAGAGATGTGGGATGCTTCAGGCATTGATGAATCTGTTTTCGTTATGTCTTAAGCCATTTGGGCATGGTAGAAGTAGTAGTAACAGTGATTCAAAGCTTGAGTCATTTGTCGGTGGTAGCAAAGAAGGGAAAGATGGTTTGCTTTGGTATAGAGACGTTGGAAGATACTGGTCTGGTGAATTTTCAATGGCTGTTGTTCAAGCTAATCAAGTAATTGAAGACCAAAGCCAGATTGAGTCTGGACCTTTCGGAACTTTTGTTGGTGTTTATGATGGTCACGGTGGACCTGAAGCTGCACGTTTTGTCTGTGATCACTTGTTCAGGCACTTTCAAGGTCTGTTCTTTTTAAATATTTTTGATCAAATATCTAAAAAAGATTTTTACTTAAAAGAAAAAAACTTTGCCGTGTTCCTTTTATGTCATTGAATTGGCCACGTTTCTCACTAACCTTTGTGAGATTCTCAATCAATCAGCTTTTTTGCTTTGGAGATTTTGAAAGGTTCTGGTAGTAATTTTCTTTCGTTGCTCTGGATTTTTTTTTTTGTGAATTTAGATGAGAAGCTATTTTGTACAGTTGTATTGGATGATAGAAAGCTACTTGTTTTCAGAGTATGATATAGTGAAGAAAATTTATTGGGATTTTAAAGACGGGATTTTGCATGTGAATGTCATGGACTGGGATGTCAGTACTTATTGGTAATGCTTGCTTTTAATTGCTGAAAGTGATTCAGTTTTTTGGAGCTGTTCACTTTTGTGGTTGTATCTGTCTTGTCAATTTCATGGATAACTATGAAGTGATATTCAATCGGATTTTGCTTTCTGTGTAAGCTTCTGATTGGCTTTTATGAGTTTGGAGTATTTTTTTTTCTTACTTTAAATTGCAGTTTTAAACTTGGAACAGGATGATTAAATGTAAGCTTAATGATTATTGTTTAGCAGCCAACTGCCTAGTTTTTGGTATCGATACCCAAAACCAATGCAATTTCTTACTTCAAAAGTTTTCAGATTCTTCAAGGCACTATTTGCAGTGTTTAGGAATTTAACATTTTGGCTTTTAAAATCTAAATTCCTACAGCTTTTTTTTTAGATTAAAATCCAAGCTAGTGCTTCTAAAATGTGTGCTGGACAAATACATTAGCTCTGGGTAGAAACTAGATTTTGCTTAAGGGTGACGGGGGCTTTGAATTCCAGTGAAAAAACAGGGCATATATCTTACTCTTTTTTTTTTTTTTATCATTTTTGTTTGTAAAATGTTTTGATATTTTTTTGGTTTAATGTCGTTTAATCTTAAAAAAGTATTGTGCCTTGTGTTGGCATTCTTAGGCTTTGTGGTTATGCAGCCATTTCAGCAGAGACACATGGTGTTGTGACAAGCGAGACCATCCGAAGAGCTTTCTGTGCAACAGAGGAAGGGTTTACCAATCTCGTGTCAGAGTTATGGAGCAGTCGTCCCCAAATGGCAACAGTTGGATCATGCTGTTTAGTTGGAGTGATATATCAGCAGACCCTCTTTGTAGCAAACCTGGGAGATTCCCGTGTTGTACTGGGCAAGAAAGTCGGCAACACTGGAGGTATTGCTGCAATACAATTATCAACTGAGCATAATGCAAACCTTGAGGTCATCAGGCATGAACTCAAGAACTTACATCCAAATGATCCCCAGATTGTTGTTCTTAAGCATGGAGTTTGGAGAGTAAAGGGGATTATTCAGGTTATTTCAAACCCCAATTTAACCTTCAGAATATTTCAAATTAAAACACCTCTTAGGTGCTTTTGTATTCTTGTGTTTTTTTGTACTCTCGGAGTGATAAATTATGAAACTACTTGGTGGGCTGGAATTTTTACGGTTCTTGGTTGTTTATCATTTGGTATTCATAATAGCTGTCCCGACTTCTTTCAAGAAGTCGTCAACTTTGTTGTAGCTGTTAATGCGAAACCAAATTTACCCGTTGCTATACAATTATTTTTAAAACAATTTGTTTGAGTTATAGAATTGTGTCGAAGATTTACAAGTCCATGAACTGGAGATGAGAAAGAACAACATATAAGCCAATACCAAACCCCAGCACGATTCACATGCTCTGACACCCAGGTCTTTTGCAGATATGACTTCAAATATAGTTGAGATGGTTTTATAGTCATTGGTCAGAGAAAGGGTTCATGTATAGAGGCAAATTAGTTGATTGAAGATAATCTTCGCTGTTCTAGGTAACCTGAAATTCACTTTTTCCCCATAGGTATTCCCTTTTGTGCTTGATGGATAAAATGCACCCCATCTCAAGCTAGATGCTTGTTATTTATATTTTCTGACACGTTTAAGAAAATAAGCATGTTGATTATGAAAGGGAATTTGAACATCCTTTATCTAGCCTTTGCATCGATGAAGATTACTTTTAAGTCAAGTATGTTATGGAAACTCCTTGGAGTACATCTTGGTTTGCATCGGATTATCTTCATCTTGCTTCTTATTATTCATGGCATGTTCCTTTGCAAATTCTAATTTCAAATAATGAAATCCATGATTATATTTGATGCAGGTTTCTAGATCCATAGGGGATGTGTATATGAAACATGCACGATTCAACAGGGAACCAATTAATGCCAAGTTCAGACTTCCTGAACCAATGGACAAGTCAATCTTGAGTGCCAATCCAACAATCATTTCACATCCTCTCCATCCAAATGATTCGTTCCTTGTATTTGCATCTGATGGTCTTTGGGAACAATTGAGTAATGAAAAAGTAGTGGATATTGTCCACAGTAATCCATGTGCAGTAAGAGTTTTCCCTTGTGTATTTGGTTGTCATACTTTCTACATTGAATTTACTTTCATGCCTTTGTGCTTCTATTAAATAGGAAACAGATGACCATAAAGTTTTGACCTTTTTCTGGAACTCATATGCTGCTTGGTATTAGCTTAAAACTTGCTTGCTTGGTCATTTCATAAAAAACTCTTGGAAGAGTTTGGAAGGCAAACCTATGTCCTTTTCTCTAAGATGTATATAGTAAAAGCAAAATATCTTGGAATAGTTTGAAACGCAAACTTATGGAAGCATTACGGTGCATTTTATTTAGTAGATATGTTTGTCATAATCATCGATGAGTTTTTTAAAATGATCTATTTGAGTTTTGACAGAGAAGAGAACTGCAAAGTATCATCATTGATGAGTTTCTACTTTGTATCGTATTTGGATTGTTCATTCATGACCTTTTTTCTCTAGTTCTTTGCATGGATTATGCATTGATACCCAAGGTGATCCATGGTCAGTTCATTTTCATATAATTAGGCAAAGCGCAGCCTTGGAGTTAAATGCGTTTGATAAACTGTGTGTTAGCTTGTTGATCATTGTGCTTGGGATGCGTGTCAAGGAACCATTCAATGAGATTAGATATTGGTGGTTTATATCATCATAGCATATTTGAAACTTACTTTTTAGATTGACTTCCTCTCGACTTTCATGAATTGCCTTCAATTGTTCGTGCATATTTGGTGTTTTAGATGGCTATTATCCACAGCAAAAGTAGATGTTATGCAAATTCTGCCTTCCATAAGACATGTGCATTGCTGGGATATGGATGCATGCACAGAAATGTAGATCATGCACTATGATCCAAAACTTATATAGTTGTCTCACAACAGGTCTCACAGTTCTTTTTTATTATTACCAGTGAAGCTATCAGCCTCACTGCGACTATTCTTGCATTTGACTACCCAGGTTTAGCTCTTGGTTCATTCTTCATCTTTTTTTTCCCTTCATGTGTTCATTTTTTTTAACTTGAAGGATGCATTTAAGTGGTGGTTAACTGTATTCTTAAATTTATGCTTCGTATATGTAGTTCTTGTTGTAAATTTATCTGTGTTTCGACTCGTATTCACGAGCTTGTTTTACTGCAGGGAAGTGCCAAGAGGCTTGTCAAGGCTGCCTTACAAGAAGCGGCTAGAAAAAGAGAAATGAGATATTCAGATCTACAGAAGATTGACAAGAAGGTTCGACGACACTTTCATGACGATATAACTGTAATTGTTTTATTCTTAAACCATGATCTTATATCCAAAAGCGCTGTGCAAACACCGCCGGTTTCCATCCGAAGTGCCTTGGAGCGCTAGTTAATCACCCGTTGGCATATTTCTGCTGCCTTATCATGGACACGCGCAAAAGCATCCTAGCGGATCAAGACACGTATCAAGGCTACAGAGCTGCACTGACAAAGCGGTCGCGGTACCTGAGTGGGAATTCCAAGATTTAATTAAGAGCTTTAGAATTTGTAAAAATGTTGTTTGTCAGGCAAATAAATAGATTGCTGCTAAGTCCGTGGACACCCTGATTATATTTTTACTTAATATGTGTTTTGCATTTTTTTCAATAATCTATTTGCATGTCAGACGTATATATCAAATGTTATAAATAGTGTTTGGAAATATTTTGTAGTAATTATGGTTTAAAGTGCTGTTTTTTTTGTTCAGAAATATATTAAAATAATATATATTTTTTTATTTTTAAAAAATTATTTTTTATATTAATGCATTAAAAAATATATATATATATATATAATTAATTCTAAAAAAACATGATTTAATCTGCTATTTCGAACACACTCTTCCTTCATACAAGGTGTGGTAGGCCCAGAGGGGCAGGCAACTATCCAAGAATATCGAAAATACCATGGGGTCATCAAAACCTTTGAACGACATGTCAACATGCCTCGAAACACGAGGGCTTATTTATTTACCAAAATCAACCCAAATTCAAATTCCATGGCCGTGTGAGTCCCTGACTGGCCTCCAGCGGAATTCCTTTCTTCCCTACGCAATCCATCAAATGCAAACTTCCCTTAATTCCTCTTCTTCAAATCTAACAGTTATCAAACATAACTTCATGGCTACGAAACGAAATCAACCTCAAGCTTTTTATTATTGCTTTATTTCACACTGACTCTCCTCTTGTCTCACTCCCACTCAGCACCACAACCCATCCGTCGTGACCCCGGCCCCCTCCCTGGCACCATAGCGCTTTTCACGATGTCCGTGACAGCGTCCGATCCGACGTCCGCCGCATGCTCCACTCTCGCGCCGAGGTATCACTACAATATTTAATCATCAATTAGATTACAATTACAATTTAGATTCGCAATAATTCATTCGTGCTCGTTTTAGCTAAACTTCACGTCGTTTTGAATCATGTAGTAATTGTTTGTAATTCCACTGAACTGCGTCTTTTATTTTCAGCTGCCAAATAGTCCGCAATTCCAGTGTTGCTGATTGTCTGTTCGTTTAAGTTAAAAATTTTAATATCTACAGCGTAATTCAAGTGAAAAACACAGATTCTTGCATTTCTGTTAACTTGTATTTATTTATTTTGTGTTTATGAGATAATTGATTTTATGTGTTGTGGTGCAGGTTCCATTTCAGGTTCCGTTGGAGGTGAATGCAGTACTGATGGGTTTTAATGGCGATGGAGGGTGTAGGTTTATTGTAGATTCACATAAATTACAAGATTTTCTGAGGACCAGCTTCTAAACTCACAGACCTTAATGTTTGGAGACCGGTGAGCCTCTTGACATCGAGCATCAAGTCGTTTTTAACGTGTTTCCGGCAAGCTCTCCCTAAAGTTAGCATTGTTAAGTAATTGTGTTTTGCACGCTTTAAGTTACAAAGTTGTGTTTGTAATGTTGTAGTGGAAAGTCTTCAATACTACCATTGCACCGTTACATTTTCAGCTAAGAGTTCATTTTTGTGGGCTGCATTTGAGTTTTGCTTGAAGGGACCCATAGAGAGGAGATGTATTACAATGGGAGAATTGGAGAATTTCCAGAGTATTAGTAGGTTTTTTTTACTCATTATATGATAGGAATGACACGAGTTGTGTTTATATTTGTGCTGTTTTGTCAAAAGGCTGGGCAGCCAGAACTGATCGCACATGAGAAGGCATCGAAACAGAATATGGTTCCTGCTGGGAATGCATGAGAGGTGAGTGATGCTGTGGATATAATATATTCATTGTTTTGGGGTAGTAAGGTGGAGTGTGTTTTTACAGGAAATTCTGAATTCTGTATTTTCTTTTACTTAGACTGATTTTGGAAGGGAAGTGCCAGTATTTCGCAAACTACATTCGTACTCTGCCAAAGATAATGACCAGCCCGCTCCTAATGCAATCTTTCTTGTAAATTTTGATAAGGTATGGTTTTCAATTTCAATCCTCTTTTTCTGGGAAAATCAGTTTTTTGACTTCTAATTTTCATATAGAAACAACCATTTTGAGGTTGGAAGTCAAATGTTCATAATGTTTTTTTCCAGACTATAGCATTACTAGTTTCGGTTATGTCGGTTTTGTGGTGGTATTATTCATAATGGGTTTAATTTTGGGTTGTTATAAAAATGCAAATATAGCAGTCTAAATGGACTTTGTGGTTAAGGATTTAGATCGAATATGAAATTCTTATTTGATAGCCAAATCTTGCTTCTTTGGTGTATTTGTTGCTCAATATAATCATGTATGAGGTGATGCAAGCAGAAAATAGTCGATCCTTTTATTACATTTCTTGTTTGTTATATTTTCATGAAATTTTTAAGATCCCTGGTTCAGCTTCGGCATACAGTTACCTTGAAATAGCAAGCTATGAAGTTCATAAAACCTATTTCTGGCATATGAAAATCCATTAAAAATCATAGAAAAAGTTCATTAGCTAGTACTTACAAGATTTTATTTTAGCTGCAGATTACTAGTTCCAGTCGAGTTGGACGTGTGTAAACTGCAGCTGGTGAATTATCTTTATGGTTGTGAATCTCAGGACAATTGCTACAGAGTATCTAAAACCCCCCCTCGGTGAACCTGTCAAAGGCAAGAACAAGACAACAACCAAACTATGGTTGGAGAAGTTCTACCAAAAGACAACGAACTTGCCAGAACCTTTCCTGCATGAATTAGTTGAACGGTTGGACAAGTACCTAGATGTAAGTCACCCGTGTCTAGAATAGCGCCTTGGAATTCAGAGTTGCAGAATTGTTCTGTTGATTTTATTTTTGGTTTAAATAACAGCGCCTTGAGGAACAGCTTGTAGATCTGTCTTCTTTCTTTTTGTATGATCGCCGGTTCCAAGAAGCACATTTGAACAGTTCGGAAGTTCTTCAAAGCGCTCTCTTAACCCATCAGCAAGTTAGCTTTGACTATATAATCCTCCATTAGATGATTATTCGTCGCAGACTTGTATATACGGAGGGATTCTGCCTGCTGGGTTCTTTGTGTATTTTGTCGTCATTTTCTTTTCTAATCCCGTCCCCTGACGATCCCAACCAAGAGACTATTCTCATTTTTTGAAGGCATTGATGTTTTGCTAAAATTGTCATAGAATCATATCCTCCCTCAATTTGTTAAAATTTTGCCCATAAAAGTTTTCTATATTCACTGGAATATTCAGGTAAGATTCCATTTCCAGTATCAGGTAAGGTTCGACAGCGTCTGGACTTCGACATGGTACATCACCCTTCCATGGACAACAAAAATGAAAAAAAAGAAACAATTTAAAATAAAAACAGATCAGACATAGCTTTCTAGGCGGCAATTGTGCATCAATTAAAGCAGCTGATAAACAGCTTGCTCAGAGCCCAGTGCATGTTCATCATCTCCGCATCAAACAATCCTTACAAAAACCTAATCAAAGTAAAATGAATAATCACGGTGTAAAACAAAATCACCACTCGAGAAGACAAACTCATCAATGGAAAACCATCATTAATAACAGTGGATTAACGAAGGGGTCCTCAGCAATTATGCTTGTAGTTGTCATCCAGTGAAAACAATCAGGTCTCAAAGATTACATGACATCATAGAATCCCCGCGTCATATACACACTGATCCAAAACAAAGAATATTTCACAACTAGAAAGAAGATAGGAAAATAGATTTGGCAGGGTATAATTCACTGCGCCTGTGGAGAACAGAGGCGCAGCGACTCAATTTCTGCTCAAACTCTAAGCCTCTTGCAAACGAAAAAATATTTTCAAGAAACCAAAAACAATTACTGTATTTAAGGTTTCTATCAAGAGGCATCAAATGAGTAAACAAGATTTAAAACACGCAGGAACATACATAAGAAAAATGAGAGAGAGGACACGAAAGGGCAAGAGAGAAGCATAGCGAAACTTGTTGATCGTCACATCATGATAAAACCCTAAATGGCTTCTGCTTAATTTGGTCATGGGATTATATAGTGGTAGCCTGCAAGAGCTGATAGGGTTTTTTTGGCTCTGCGGATTACCGAAAGACCCCTCTGTGTACACAATATATAAAGTAGACTTGAAAGAGCCCAATAGCAAGTCATGTCCACAACTCATTGTTAAAGCTTTGAATCCAAACCCAACCCATATCAGCTTGTTCTTTATTTTTATATTTTTTTAGTTTTTATCGAGAGGCGTTGCCATGAGGGAATTATTATTTTGTTTCTATGTTTTTAATGAAATAATTAGTTAATCTATTTTTATTTAAAAATAAGACGTTGAATTCTTATATTTTATTTTTTTATTTATTCCTTTTAGTTTTTTTATGAC
>Ga0325402_1006864_pt1 | contig 10797 bp, 9 predicted proteins | sample PopdelMetagenome_22_FD_207212 | JGI IMG/M metagenome (GOLD analysis project Ga0325402, IMG submission 207212) | Populus deltoides microbial communities from Bellville, Georgia, United States - Xylem-PdKOR-R3 | ecosystem: Host-associated > Plants > Phyllosphere > Stem > Wood/Secondary xylem...
TTAATTTCATACCGTACTAGGCTGAGAAAAATAGGTTCGCATATTACATGTTATGTGTAGAAATCAGGTTAGGATCATACAATATGACTTGAGAGTATATTTAACTGCCATTATTTGTGTTAGTCTCGTTTCAGATTTTAGGGAAATTCCATAATAAATTTATCCACCAGACATGTAGTGATATCTGTTTGCCATTTAGTAACACATTGCTCCATTTTATTGCAGGGAACCGATGCTTGGGCAAGGAATTACCTTCTTACATGATCCCTGCTCAGCCTGGCGGTCTCATGCAGCTAATGTCACCTTTTGCCTTGCCCCCAGCTGAGCCTCCAAACCCAGTGTTAACTGCACCTGATGTTAAGGAGGGACCCTTGCCCTCTCATACAGCAAGTCCCCCCCCAGTTCCAGGTGGTGGAGCTACAGCAGGAGCTCCAAATGGGCTGCCCAAGATTGGTGCGTGCATCTTCCTGTCCAATTTGGCTATGCTCATCACCATTCTTCTGCTGCTTTAAAACTTTAACATGATCACTCTATTCAAGATCATTATGTGCTGTCATTTCCAATCTCTTTGGTGAAAGATGAAGCACCTTGGAGCTTTTTGTTGAACGACTGTTCAAAGCTAATCTTTTGTGTTCTTTCCCCTCTCATTTGGGTCATTTATTGGACGGCTGTGAAGCTTTCTTTTTGATGTAGCATTGGAGGCCTTTTCTTAATTTCCCACGTGTTGTGAAAAAAAAAACAAATTCCTTAGAGGACGCGTAAGATGTAATGGTGAACTGACTGCCTGTTTCATGGTTGTAAGATATTATTATTCTTTGATGGTAAAGTATATGATTTAATAAATAAAGAGTAATGTCAATCCATTTTTTCTCATTTAAATGCCTTATTTAATTATTTTCATTTGTTGATCTAATAAATAAAGTGATCATTGATTATCCAACAAAGAAAAATTATAATTAGACACTTAATCTTGATCAAAGAATTCGTAACTTGACTTCAATATGTTAAGAAAAAAAAGAAAAAGAAAAAAAAGCTTTGATTTCACTATATCTTGAATTCGTAAATTATAATTGCAGGAAATACTAAAAGACGCGATGATTTCACTACAACGTGCTCCACTGCTCACCTCCTAATTCACTGTGGATTATATTTGCAACTTTGCATGTGTGGTCATTTTCTTTTGGTTTATGGTCTTTTCTATTTGTATATTCTAAAAAACACACTTAAAACGCTTGAACAAAATATAAAATTAAATGATATATTTATATTTTTATAGAGATAAAATCTCACATAAATAGAGATAAAAACACACTTAAGCTATTAAATGATATATTTATATTTTTATAGAGATAAAATCTCACATAAATATAAAATTTTAATCTTAAACAAACAATTTATAACATATAAAGATTGTACAATATTAATCCTAGCATAACTTGCACTTATTTACTTGCACATATTTTTCTGGCAGACATCTTTATAATAACATATGCTTATATCAATTTATAATATCCATAAGTTAAGTTCTTTTTTATATAGGATTAATCAATCACTTAATGTGAAACTTAATCTCTTAGATGATTTTCGAGCTTAATCTTCTTTATTGGTTGATGTTTAATTTTATTTTTCTTCGTTATTTTTTTTAAAAACTAACAATAAACTATATTGTTCTTAATCACATGATACATGAATGGTTTAACTTTGACATAAATAATGCATCCATATTTCTTTATTTAATATAAATGAAAGAATATTGATTTACCTTTTATATTTCAGTCAATCATAAAATTAACCATGAATGACATGGAAAATCAAGAATTGTTTTTCCAAAATATCCACCATATTTCATTGTCTAACATGTTAGACATTTAATAAATTCAAAATAAAATGTTTTCTAGCTTTTTGGCATGATATTACCGTTACAATAACTATAATTTTGATTTATAGTTAATTTATCAATTCAATCAATTAACATCATATCCTTTCATCTTCTTTAAAAAGCCCCCAATCCTTATATGAAGAAACCAAAGATTTCTAAGAAAAAGGATAAACCTTAACCTTACTTCTCTCTTTAAACACATAAATGACATCTTCAAGCTCTGCAAAATAAAACCCTTCTTTTATCACCCACTTCTAGCATTACATAAATTGTATCACTAATTTACACTGATCTATCATCAGCATTTCCCTAAAAATATTGATTCAAGAATGTCTTTGGACAATATCAAGAAGAAATTCTATAAGAAAGATATAACTTGTTTGCCTTAGATATATAGAGAAAGGCTTTCACTCTAGAAAAATCAAGTGAACCTCAATATATAGAGAGAATAAAACCACACTTTGATGAAGAATGAAAATGTTATTAGATCTTTGACGTAATCCAACTATATAGGATTACCACTAAGCCTAGCAAGGAAATGTTACAACTTTATCATTTTTTAGTCAAATCAAATAACATCTTTGTATTTAGGTATAGGATGCAAATTATATTTCTATATGATTTGGCTTTGATAGGAGCCTATACTCAAAAGGTTAGCTTTGTGCATCCATATAATTTATTATAGGTTAATTTGAAGACTTATTGGTAAGTACTCCTAAATATAGTGTTATTTTTAAAAAGAAGAAGAAAGGAACTAAATTTTCCTTCTAGATAGAACATGTGGCTTTTTTTTTCCTTTCTCTTTTGGGTATATAGATATTTAATTTTTTCCTAGTCTTATAAATTAAATAAGGCCTAGTTAAATATAGTCGTGACCTTGGATAATGGTAGGACCATTGTTGATTAGTACTTAAAAGTGTATTTTTATCAAGGTTTTATATCATCATTTTGCACTTGAAGTATCAATAACTCCTTAACTAGAGCATGTTTTATAATAACAAGTCTGATAAAATAAGATACATTTAATTTATGGTAAATATTCATTTTAAATGCAAACCTATCACATAAATCAAAAGATTGATTGATGAGTTTAACTACTGAAATTGAGAAGACAAAGAGAGGGCTAAGCTTAGAAAAGAGATGTTGGTTGAATTCAAATTGAAACACCATTCGGTTATTGGATCATAACTAGAGTTGTAGAACTTGGATTTAGGTCTGGTTTATATGGATAGAAAGCTAAGACATAGGCCTAAAACTTTCATGAGAGTCCAAGATTCAAAAGGACCATTTTCAAGTTCAAATTATTGCAACAACAGAGAAGTCAGAATCTGTCCTGCAGCCCAGACATTGTTCAGTGTTCAGCCCATATCTCGAGTTCTAGAAGTTCACATGACCTCATTCTTGTTTTGTTGGAAAGCTGAGACAATTTTCGAGAACTTTCATGAGACTATTTGTTCAAATTATGATGTTAGCAATGACGTTTTCTGCAGACAAGAAGATAAGGATTGTTACCAAGTGAAGAGGTGGCCACCCACTCAACAATTAGTCATCAAATCAATAGTTTTGAATTTTGGCCTATAAAAGGAGGCATTTTTCATGCATTTAGGCATCTTGGTTTCCAGATCAAGATCATCTTCTTGCTTTCTTTCTTTGTATTTTTGTAATGTTTAAGTTTTGCTTTCATTAATCTCTTGTTTATGTTTTTCATCATAACTATGTTCTTATCTAGTTTATTTATGTTTTCTCTTCTTCACAATGTTTAGCTAAGTTTATGTCAAGGTGAAAAGATTTCACCAATGGTGTTAGAATAGGTATAATATAAACTCAACATGGACTTCAATGTTTATATCCAAGAACGTTTGTTATTAACATGTCTTATCTTTTTATCTTACTAATTCTTAACACCTTGCTTGTTAAATAATTAATCTAGATTTGTATTGTACAACCCTTGGTACAACAAATACTTGACACTTTCATAGCCTACTGTATGGTATAATCGACACCTGTGCTATGAAAGGAACTTGATTTATTGTTAACATAAGTTAACATCATGAATTCCTGATAATATTTAAAAGTATGGTGTTACTAAAATAAGATAATCAATATGATCATGTTAAAAATTTATAATGAACTATTAAGGATAAATCATCTGATTGGAACCTTCTTTGTGTGTGGTTTCCAGTTGATTAATAAAAAGAGTTTATACTATACTTATTTCTAATACTATTAGTGGATCCTCTAACCTTGACAATTGCTTTTATCTTTGATTAATACTCACATCAATATCACATTTCAAAAGTTCTCTTCAACTCCTTTTCATTTGTTGTTTATAATTTTATATAGTTCACCTCCCTGTGATTCAACCTTGATCTTGCCAGGTTATTTATTACTTTGACACTCCTGCACTTGGGATAAGACATCAATTTTTTGATAATGTAAATTATCCTAAGACCTTTTATGTTAAATCACACACACACACACACACACACACACATATATATGGTATTAGAGGAATGCCAAGTGAGAGGTGAAGACCAACCACCCTTTCATGATAAAAGGAAACTTTTATTGAATTTTATGGTGGATTTAAGCATGGGAAACTATAAATTTCCATGAATCTAGTGTCGTGTAGTCAAATTTGAACTCCCTATTAATTTGTAGAGGACAAAATGATCCATTTCCACAACTTTCCTTTCAAGAGATACCTAGATATTTTTCTATCCATGACAAGGAGGAGTGACCGATCCATGATCATTTTAATGTCTATGAGAACATGCCCTAGATGGCTATTGATTCTTAAACATCAAAGTATAAATTGTAAGGGAGAGGAGAACATTGTAGTGTGAAAAATTATTCTAACCTAAAAGGATCTACAATTTAGTTTAGTGATATATTTATTATAAAGGAAACTATTGTTCTTATGAGCCCTATAACCTCTATTTCGTGGCAAGACAATCAAAGTTTGTATAATGTGTTCCATTTCTAATGTACTATACCATTAATAGTTCTAATCTAGACAATAATTTTCAAAATGCTAAAGGAAGTGAAAAATGTAACATAGTTAACAAAACATAATTTTGGATTCTATAGTGTGAGAGACTTTATGCTAATATTAGGAAATTAATTAAGGTTTTTTATATTGTACAAGAAAACTATAATATGTCATCTTAAACCTTTCTTTAAAAAAGATGGCTAAGAAACTTTTATATGATGAAGAACCTTTTACAAAAGATGGTAAGAGAAGGCTTACTAAAAATTTAGCTAGTAGATCAACTAGAAAATTAAGCAAAACAAACTTTTGGTGAGAAATCTTTATACTTTAGTTATTCATTATACCTTATTGGATAACTTGTCTTCTAATATAGTTTCTTATTTTTTAGCATCATAATCTATAAGGGCTCCTTCTCAAAAGGTCTCTCAACCTACCAATTATTTATAGCACATTATTATTGAAAAATAAAAAAGATGATGCTTATAGGAAATGGTGAACTTATATTTCTATGTATTGTTATTACCTTTAAATAGGCATTACAGGACATTTATGCAGGATTGATTCTTGCTATATATATATATATATATAATTTGTCTACAGAGATTATAGAAACATAATGAATTACAAATATTGTGGAGACCATGGAGTGAATAAATAGGGAGGATCCTGACATAGAGATCCCAGTAGAGGATCTCTCAGTAAAGAGATCTCAGCTGGATCTCTGCATCTGCATATCTCTATATCTCATCATCCCCCCTCAAGCTCAAGGCGGGGCTGGACTGAGACAGAGCTTGCCATGATTTGGAATAAATTTTATAGCACAAAGGAATTTGGTAAAAATATCTGCAATTTGATCCGATCCTGGAATGTATACCAAAGAGAGAACACCACACGCAACCCATTCATGAACAAAGTGAACATCAATTTTGATGTGTTTTATACGGTGATGGAACATTGGATTCTTGGCCATATGAATGGAACTAATATTGTCACTATACAACGTAGAAGGAGGGACACAATAGCCAATATTCTTTAGTAAATGCACAAACCACATAAGCTCACTTGTAGTTAAGGCTAAGACACAGTATTTAGCTTCAGTTGTCGATCGAGACACAATAGCTTGTTTCTTAGCGCCTTAAGATATCAAATTATCGCCTAAAAAGATAGCAAAACCAATAATGAAATGTTTATCATCCTTAAAACTAGCCCAATCGACATCACAAAAACCACGAAGTTTATGAATAGGGGTACAGACGTAGTGAAGACCAACATTGAGAGTACCCTTCATATACCAAAAAAATCCTCTTAACAACAATGAGGTGAATATCACGGGGTGTTTGCATGAATTGACAGACTTGATGAACAACATAGAAGATGTCGAGTCTGGTTAGAGTGAGATATTATAATGAGCCAACCAAATGGCGATAAAGGAAAGGATTAACTAAGGGAGCACCATCAACAGCATACATAGAAGGCCCCGATACTAGTGGAGTGCTTACAAGTTTGGTGCCATCAAGACCAAACGTTTGAAGAAGAGACAGTAAATACCTTGTATGAGTGACAGTGGACGCATCACAAATGATTTGAAGACTTAAGAAGTAATGAATATCACCAAGATCTTTCATATGAAAGATGAAAGATAGGTGTGCAATAAAATTGTCAATCTGTGAAGAAGAACTTCCTATTAAAAGAATGTCATCAACATAAATGAGTAAAAGAAGAATGCATGATCCCTGAGTGCGATAGAATAAAGATTGATCATAGGGACATTATGTGAATCTCATTTACTAGATATAAGTACTGAATTTTAGGTACTAGGCGCGAGGGGCTGCTTTAAACCTTACAAAGCTTTATGGAGATGATAAACATGATTTGGATGGGAGAAATCCTCAAAACCTGGGGTTGAGCCAAATATACTTGTTCGTGTAGGTCACCATGAAGAAAGGCATTACTAACATCTAGTTGTCTGACAGACAAGCCTTGAGATAGCCCAATGGTAAAGATTAACTAAATAGTACTTGGTTTGATGACTGGACTAAAGGTTTCATCATAATCTAGGCTTGGTTGTTGTGTAAATCCACGAGTCACTAGTTGAGCTTTATACCTTTTAATAGAGCTATCAGATCGTGTTTTGATTTTGAACACCCATTTACTGCTGATAACATTCATGTTTGGCTGTTTAGGTACCAAAGTCCAGGTGTTGTTGGTGTGAAGAGCATCCATTTCAGCTTGCATTACTTGATGCCATTGCAGATGTTGAAGTACGCTAGCTCTTGTTGTTGAGTGATAAGGTCAACAACAAAACAAGCAGGTATTGGATGTTGTGAAGAGAAAAATACCTTGGGTTTTAGTTTCCATATTTGAGCCCATGTAACCATATGATGATGTCGTTGTGGAGCAAGTATGGGAGAAGCCTCTGGTGCTAAAGTATTGAATTCTAGTGCAGTGAATTGAGGAATTGGTTCAGGAATTGGAAACTGAGATACTCATACACTTTGGACATTTTTTGCTGAAACATGATGTATTATTTATTGAGCTGAGACAGTTGTTTTTTCAGTCATGGTCTTGAGTAGTCGATGAAGTGCTCTAACTTTAAATAACTGAGAAACATGTGTGTCACGTTTTTGCATGCATCTGTAGGGAAACTGAGATTCATTAAATTTCACATGATGAGATATGTAGAGGCGACTTGTCTAAGGTTCAAGACAAAGATATCCTTTATTATTATTTGAATAACCAAGAAACACACACCATGTGGATTTAAAGTCCAATTTTGATCAACCAAATTGTGCAAGTAATGGGTAGCAGGAGCACCCAAAAACTTGTAGGGAATTATAAGCAGAAGCATAACCGAAAATAACTTTATGCGGTGAGTTGTAACCAAGAACTGAAGTAGGTAGACGATTTATTAGAAATATTACAGTACAAAAGGCTGCTATTCAGAATTGTATCGTAATAGAAGCATGTGATAACAATGTTAATCCATATTCCACAATATGCCATTGACGACGTTCAGCCAATTCATTTTGTTCTGATTTTTATGGATATAAGAATCTATGAATGATACCATTAGTTTTGAAAAGATTATGCAGGCTTTGATTAACAAACTCACCACCCCCATCACTTTGAGTTATTTTAACATAAACATCAAATTGTTTTTCCATTTGCTTGAGGAATGTAGAAAATATTGTTGCTACGTCAGATTTATGATTTATAAGAAAGAACCATATACATCAAGAATATTCATCAACAATGATTAAATAAAACTAATAGCCATCATAAGAAGAAACAGATGCAGGACCTCATACATCTGTGTGAAGTGTATACAGAAAAGAAGTAGCATAGGATTTACGAGATTCAAATGGTAACTTTGTTGATTTTCCCAAAACATAGCCTATATAGAAAGCATTTTGTTTATTTATAGATGGTAAACATAACTTTATAAGAATCCGGGCTTGAGGATGGTCAAGTCATGCATGCCACAAGTTGCTAGATACTTTATTGGCTAAAAAACTGACTGGAGATGTTGAAAGTTGTTGCAGGTTGATCGGATACAACCATCCTTTATGGAGCCTTTAAGGACTACCTACTTCATCTTCATGTCCTTGAAAAAAAATCCCCATGGATAAAACAAAAAATAACAATTAATTTCTCTTATACATTGAGAGATAGATGGTAGTTTCTTCTTAATTGAAGGAACCACATAAACATCATTTAACTTAAAATTAGTGGTAAGAAAAATAATGTGTCAAGTGCTAGTGATAGTCAAGTCATGACCATTACCAACCATGAAAGAATCGTTGCCAAGATAAGAGTTAATACCTTGAACTTCATTTGTGTTAGAGGTCATAAATTGGTTTGTACCAGTGATAGAATACCAGATCTCTTCTGTAGTTTCTCCAATTTTGATATTAGCAAAAGCTTTTTATTGATCTTCATCAGAAGCAAAACATCTGTCTGCTTTGTGATTAAGCCCCCTACATTGAAAATAAGTGATGCCACCATATCCACGACCACCATGATGTGAGAATTATTTCTAACGAGTTCTAGATGAGCCTATATTAAAGTGAGGGAATCAAGTCTTTTTAGCTCGTGATGATGAAGTACTATCCGTGGAATTTCTTCTAGTGAAATTGTGATTATTGCAGCCTTGAGTGCCGGGGTTCACCCATAGCTTTGAGTTTTTTCAGCCACGATTTGTATTAAGACCAATGTTGGAAGTAGTTGCTTGTGCTCCTTGAAGTCGAATTTCAAATTCACGGAGTTTGCCAATAACTCCTTCAAGAGATGGAAAAATATCTCTTACATTCAATGTTGCTACTATAAGATCAAATTCAGATCCTAATCCTTAAAAAATGCAAATGATGAACTCATTGTCATCCATTGGTTTTCCTGCACCATAGAGAGACATCCAAAGATTTTGCTTTGTGTAAATAATCTTTTAAAGAATAAGTGCATTTATTCAAGGATTGTAACTCGCCATTGATTTGTTGAATACGATCTTGTGTGTGAGTACCATAAAGAGTCTTTAACACTTGTCATGCAATGGATAATGTAACACCATTTTCATCATATACTCACTCATAGCCTTAGGAATTGTAACACCATTTTCGGTTATGGTAGGTTTATAAGGTCTATTCTCTATAGATAACCATAAATCATAATTGACACGATCAAAAGATTGATGTCTTCTTCCAAGTGCAGGAGTGTCGAAGTAATAAATAACCCGGCAAGACCGGGGTCGAACCACAGGGAGGTTAATTGTATAAATTATAAACAACAATAACAACAACAACAACAATAATAATAATAACAAAGAGAGCTTTGAGATGTGATATTGATATAAGGATTAAACAAGCATAAAATAATTGTCAAGGTTAGAGGATCCACTAATGGTATTTCAAACAAGTATAGTATAAACTCTTTTTATTACTCAACTGGAAACCACACACAAAGGAGGTTCCAATCGGATTATAAATTGTTAACATGATTACATTAGTTATCTTATTCGAATAATGCTAATGCTTGTAAATGTTGTCAGACATTCATGATTATAACTTATGTTAACAACAAATCAAATTCCTTTCATAGCACAAGTGTCGGTTATACCATATGGTTGGGCTATGAAAGTGCCAAGTATTTGTTGTACCAAGGGTTATACAACATAAATCTAGATTAATCATTTAACAAGCAAAGTATTAAAAGTGAACAAGATAACAAATATAAAACATGTTAGTATCAAATATTAAGGTCCATATTGAGTTTATATTATACTTATTCTTACACCATTAGTATAACTTTTTCACCTTGACATGATAAACTTAGCTAAACATAATGAAAGAGAGAAACATAAATAAACAAGGAAATGAAATGAAAAGCATAAGTAAGAGATTAATATAAGCAAAACTTAAGCATTACAAAATATAAAGAGAGAGCAAGAGCATGATCTTGATCTGAAAACCAAGAGGCCTAAATACATGGCAAATACCTCATTTTATAGGCTAAAATTCGAAACTATTGATTTGTTAACTAATTGTTGAGTGGGTGGCCACATCTTGACTTGGTGACAATCCTTATCTTCTTGTCTGCCAAAAAGGTCATTGATAACGTCATAATTTGAACAGACTTAAAGCATAAAAGTTCATGAAATTGTCTCAGATTTCCAGGCTAAAAATTTAAGGTCATTTGGACTTCTAGAACTCGAGATATGGGCTGAACAATGAATAGTGTCTGGGCTGCAAGACAGATTCAGACTTCTCCATTGTTGCTACAATTTGGACTTGAAAACAACCTTTTTAAATCTTGGACTTATGAAAGTTTTAGGCCTATGTCTTAGCTTTCCATCCATATAAGGCAGATTTAAATCCAAGATCTACAGCTTCAGATATGACCCGATGACCGAACAGTGTTCCAGTTTGGACTAAAC
>Ga0325402_1006866_pt1 | contig 10795 bp, 7 predicted proteins | sample PopdelMetagenome_22_FD_207212 | JGI IMG/M metagenome (GOLD analysis project Ga0325402, IMG submission 207212) | Populus deltoides microbial communities from Bellville, Georgia, United States - Xylem-PdKOR-R3 | ecosystem: Host-associated > Plants > Phyllosphere > Stem > Wood/Secondary xylem...
ACACACACTTCTATTAATCCCTTGCTCTTATGATTTAAAAATGATTTAAAACCTTGTTCTTATGTCTCAAGTTTTATGGTGTGTTCATAGCATTTATGAACATGGTAAGAAATATCCTTAGTGTACATAATACCGAACTATGGTGAAATCATTTAAGAAAAAAAAAATAAAAAACAAAATGTAACCAAACAATAATGTAGACCAGATGCCTCACTCAATGACTCAGTGATAACAATTTAGCTTGCACTAAAATAGAATTGCTGGAACGAAATTACTCCACTTAAAAAAAAAAATGAAAGAAAATTGTACAACAATATTGAAAGAAAATAAACAACAAACAAGGAAAAAAAAATTGATGTGAATCAAAATTTTGATAATTTGTATTAAGTTTAATAATTAGAAGTTGAGATTAATTTGTACAACAAGTTTATAAATTATATTGTGTTTTTTTTAATTATAAATTTTCAAACCAGTTTACACGTATCTTGATTAATTTTTTAAAATTCTGAAATTAACGATAATACAAACTTTTAATTAACTTAAAGTGTGTAGCACTGATACTGATGAATTACACTATCTTTTATAAATTAAAGTGAGTGTGCGTTTAGATCAATATGATTCTGCTTTGAAACTTTCTAAATTATCCCTCAATTTATTGCCTAATTCTCAAATCTCTCTCATTACAAAACTTTCTATAAAACTCATCCCAAACATTTGATAAATTCTTTAATTGGGTCCTTTCTTCCATGTCTATTATTTTCTATTAAATTTTATTCAAAATAAAATATGAAAATCAGACATAAACTTCAAAAAAATTACTGAATTAAATAATTGTGAAACATTAGTAACTACTCAATTGAAGATTAATATATAGGTTAAGTTCTAAATTTAACTTATCCGCAAGAAATACTAAAATTAGAAGGAGTTTGCGAATGTGATATTTATTGTTTTTTAAAAGTGTTTTTTTAAAATTTATTAAAATAATATTATTTTTTATTTTTGAAAAAAATTATTTTTAACACACATTAAAATAATAAAAAATTATTAAAAAAAAAAAACACTGATTGAAACACTGTTACAAACAACCTCTGAAAACTTGACAAGAGTGTCCTGTAGTTGCCTTGCTTTTAGAGCGGTCCACATACTCTCATAAAACTCGCGAAATATCACGATAGGTAAGAAGACCAACATCAACAACAGCAACATCACTTCTTTAATTAATTAATATAAAGAAGATTTATCATTATCCCATTGAATAATGAGAAAAAGGAATTCAATGAAGAAATATTTTAATTAACTTAATCATAAGAATAAAAAAAGGAAATTGGACAGGTTCCTTAAAGATCTTTGTTGTTTTGCTGGCTTCCGAGGATACGCAGAGTTCTCTTCAGATCCGAAGAAAAAGGTGAAAGAAATATAAAAAAGAAAGACATGAAAGACTTCTATAGCCGCTGCAATTACTTTACTACTGCCACTCCTTTCGGCCTTGATTTTTTTTCTTTATTGGGTGTGTGTTAAAAAGGCCTTTTTTCTGTTCTTTCAAAGCAAAAGGGTCTGAGCGTCTCTCCTTTTTGGACTCTTGCATGATCCAGAAAGAAAAGTTTGGTCTTTCTTTTTCTCTGATGACACCTTTTTATCTGCTTCTTTGTGTGCCATGATTTCTTGATTGAAGATTCATTTTAGAGGGTTACTTCACGACTTCTTTTTTGTCTGCTAAATTTTAGCAGCAGGATTTTGAGGATATGCTGGGAGAGTTTTCTCTTTTTAGTTAGTTACTGATATTTTCTCCTTTTGGTTTCAAGAATTTGTGGGATAGAGAATAGGATTGCGGGTATAGTTTTTTCTTTGCTTTTAGTCTCTGCGAATTCAACAGTTTCTTTTAGTCTTAAGCTTCAATCCAATCGTTTTGGACTAGCTGTTCAAGGAGCAAAGTAGAGATTCTTGGAGTTTTGTTTTTGAAGTTTTAACGAGGAAAAAAAGGAGTTGCAAGTTGGGTTCTCTTTGGCTGCAAAGAAAAGGGGTTTAGAGATGAGGTAGCCGTACAAGTTGAGAAGTTTTGTTTCTTTAACAATGTTGATATTTTCTTGGAATTGAGATCCCACTCTTGGATACAGCTGCTTCCTGAGAGAATCAGAATTTAGTGTGGGAGGAAAAGATTCAATTTTCTCTATATGCAGCAGCAGAAATAAAGATTTGTCAAATTTAGACTCTCCAACTTCTCGATCATTGTGTATGCTTTTTAAGGTAATAACTCCCTCGGATTGTACTTTATTTCTCTTCTTTTTTGAAAGATTAATCTTTTCTTTTATTTTTACCAGCAATTCCTGATTGTTTCATGTTTTGCATTTCTGTGGCTTCTACTAAAGAAATGATAACATTCATGGAAGCAAAAGATAAATTGAAGGAAGAAGCTGACAAGTGCTTAGATTCTCAGTTATGGCATGCCTGCGCCGGTGGCATGGTCCAAATGCCGGCGGTGAATTCTAAGGTCTTCTACTTCCCTCAAGGTCATGCCGAGCATGCTTGTGAGCCCGTTGATTTCAGGAACTTGCCCCGTGTTTCTCATATTCTATGCAGAGTCTCGGATATCAAATTCATGGCTGATCCTGAAACTGATGAGGTCTTCGCTAAAATTAGGTTGGTTCCAATTAATTCTAATGAACTCGATTTGGATGACCAAGAAGTTGCAGTTAATGGTGGAATGGAAGCCGCGCAAGACAATAATAAACCGGTTTCTTTTGCTAAGACACTGACTCAATCTGATGCAAATAACGGCGGAGGTTTCTCCGTTCCAAGGTACTGTGCTGAGATGATTTTTCCACGGTTGGATTACACAGCAGATCCTCCCGTGCAGACCCTTCTTGCTAAGGATGTTCACGGTGAGACATGGAAGTTTAGGCATATCTATAGAGGGACACCGAGAAGGCATCTTTTGACAACTGGATGGAGCCCATTTGTGAATCATAAGAAGCTTATTGCTGGTGATTCTGTTGTTTTTTTTAGGGCAGAAAATGGAGATCTTTGCGTTGGTGTTCGAAGAGCTAAGAGGGCGAGTGGTGGTGGACCTGAGTCCTTGTGGAATCCGGCTGGTGGGAGTTCTGCAGTGTCTAGTGGGGGTTTTGGTGCGTTCTTGAGGGAAGATGAGCATAAGTTGATGAGAAGCGGAAGTGGTAATGGCATTGGTTCAAAGTCAAACGAAAGTTTGATGGGACAAGGGAAAGTAAGGGCCGAATCGGTTATTCAAGCTGTTACTCTTGCTGCAAATGGTCTGCCTTTTGAGGTGGTTTACTACCCTCGAGCCAATACTCCCGAGTTCTGTGTGAAGGCCTCTTTGGTAAAAACAGCAATGCAGATCCGGTGGTGTTCGGGCATGCGGTTCAAGATGGCCTTTGAAACTGAGGACTCTTCCCGGATTAGTTGGTTCATGGGTACTGTTTGTTCTGTTCAGGCTGCTGATTCTCTTTGGTGGCCGCATTCACCATGGAGACTTCTCCAGGTATTCTCATCTCTTAAGTAATTTTGATTGCTGAAAAGGAGTCTCGTTTATGTTAGTTTAAACTACTCTTTTTTATTACTTCTGTGGTTGATATCTTTGTCCATGTGCGTTTTCTCTTGTTCCATTTGTCTATTCTTCTGCCAATAAGACTATCAAGTTTACAAAATAAAAGGGACTAATGTTTAGCATACTGATACTTGGATAAACCTTAAATGCTTGCATGCATACCTTTAATCTTTTGTCTCTGAGTGTCTGGTATGTGTTCTGCTAGAGTATTCTGCAATATTTCACTATTTAGGAGAAGTTTCATGCCACTTTCTGTTTGTTTCATTGCTATCAATTTAAAGTGTCAGCTACTAGTTTTATGCATCCCAACGTTATAAGATGCTAGACTTGTTTGTGTCGTCATTTTTGAAAAAAGGAAGCAGCAGATAAACAACAATTTGGCATACATAATTGCTGCTCGATGCTGTTGAAACAAGGGCAGAGTTCCTCTTGCAAAACAATTAGGGATAATAAATTGCTTGAGGTGAATTAAGGAAATAGTTTGTGTACATTTAGAAAACCTGTGTCAGTTTCTGATTAACTATCTTGTTTAGCTCTGTAAACCCCATATGTTGATTAGTTGGCTTAAAATAATGTTTTATGAAGTTAATATTTTTAGACTGCCGTGTTCTGGTTTGGTTTGTGTGACATTTTCAAGAATATCTCACTGAGGGTATATCAAGTCAACGTCAATGAATGGATGATTTTAATGTTATCATGCATAATTGAATTTCCATTTTGCAGATACTAATCAATAGGAACATGTTTCTTGTTTTGATTTGATATGCTGGTTAAGAAAATGACTAAAAACATCATTTAGAGTATTTTTGCAGATGATTTCTGCTACTCCGATAATTTTTATATTTCTGACACTTGAACTTGTATGTTGCAGGTTACATGGGATGAGCCTGATTTGCTTCAAAATGTGAAACGTGTTAGTCCATGGCTAGTGGAATTGGCATCAAATATGGCTGCTATTCATTTCCCCCCCTTCTCATCACCAAGGAAGAAGTTGAGACTTCCACAACACCTGGATTTTCCCATTGACGGTCAATTTCCAATGCCGATGTTTTCCGGCAACCTCATTGGGCCCAGCAGTTCCTTCGATTTTCTACCCCACAACACTCCTGCTGGCATGCAGGGAGCCAGGCATGCTCATTATGGTCTACCACTATCAGATCCCCACCTCAATAAACTACAAACAGGTCTGCTTCGGACTGGTTTTCCGCCACTGCTTGATCATACTGCTTCCCTCACTAAAGCCTCAAATGTCCAAACCATTCCAAAGCCTAGCATGTGTGAAGATGTTTCTTGTGAGCTGACAATGGCACATTCTACCCAGACTTCAAAGAAAGCTGTTGATGCGAAGATACCTCAGCTTGTACTTTTTGGTCAACCAATACTTGCTGAGCAGCAGATATCTCTTAGCTGCCCTGGTAATGCTGCCTCGCCAGTTCTTACTGGAAATAGTTCTTCTGAAGGAAATTTAGATAAGATGGCAAATTTTTCTGATGGCTCTGTGTCCACTCTTCATCGCCGAGGCCTACCAGAGTGCTCCTCGTGTGAAGAATTGCAATGGAACAAGGACAAGCACCAAAAGAGTGAGCCATCTTTAGAGACTGGTCACTGCAAAGTCTTCATGGACTCAGAAGATGTAGGTCGCACACTTGACCTTTCATTGCTTGGATCTTATGAAGAATTGTACAGAAAGCTGGCTAACATGTTTGGCCTAAGGAATTCCGAGAAATTTAGCAATGTGCTTTACCGTGACATTAATGGCATTACCAAACACATTGGTGAGGAACCATTCAGGTGTGACTCCTTTTCTTTTCAGCTTGCACTGGTTTATTTTGTTCTGAGGTTTTTTAACCGAGTGAATGCTATTGTGCTTAAGAGTGATTATTGCTGGTTCATTTCTTGCATTGCAGTGACTTCTTCAAAACAGCAAGGAGGCTGACAATTGTAACAGATTCAAGCAGTGGCAATGTAGGGATTTAGAGGAAGAAATAAGCTTTCTGGTTTCAAGTTGTACAGATGGTTTCTGTGCTGACCCTTTGCCCTCCTTCAAGTTCTGAGAGGAGCTGCTTGGCTCTGATCGAATTCTTAAGTCTTTTGATATAAAAATCCGCAACTGTTGTCCTCTTTACAGAATTCGTGACAGTTATGCAATGGATATAAAATGATTGTCATCTCTCGAGGAAACCGATAGGGTGTTGCTAAGCAGGAAAAAAAACAACAATAAAACATATATCAAGTGTTCCGACTGTGCTCCTTGACCAGGAAGCGTATTTTGGTTGGAAATTTAGAATCACACTCCAATGCCATACCAGCAAGAAATTGAAAAAGAGGAGTTTCTTCCTCGAAGGAAATTATTTAATTCTAGAAGGGGATGGAATGGAACAAAAGCCATCTTAGAAAATCACTTGGTTGCGTGGATGAATTCAATGAAAACAGGTGGTTAAATGTCTAATCACAGCTTGATAACAAGCACGAGTTGAGTTGACTTCGAGCATCCCTTGTAATCTCTCATGGGCTGTTAACATGTTATGAGTGGTTCAAATGTTTCCCACGACAACGAGATTCCCAAGAGATTATCAAAAGGATTCTCAACTAGTTACGTATTGCCACATGTTTGACAAAATTTACATATCAAACAAAAACAAAAACCTGAACGTGTTTGCTGCACGAGTCACTCTTTCACATGATAGTACGATCCTGATAGACCAGGCCAGCCTTCTTCCTTCCCTTGTGTGGGTTGTAAAGTGCTCTTTTTATTATATATATAAAAAATTAATATTATTAATGTTGGCTATCTCTAGGATCACTGCATCTTTGTTGAATTTAAAATTACAAAAAAAACCTCGTGTCATTTTATGAAGAACGGGTAGTTTATTTTGTAAAAAAAAGTTCAAAAGTTCTAAGGAAACAAATCAGCAGTTAAAGACTTGAGATTTATATTATATAATATTATATTTGAATTGAATGGAATCCAGGGAAGGTTTGATAATGCGATAACTTTTATTTTTTTATCAAAATATGGAGAAAAATTATTTAATTAGATAAATAGCTTTTGCCTTTTGTATTAAGCTTTACACATAATTGGATTTATTTTGTAGAAGCTAAAATAACTTATTTTTCATTCATGAAAACTTGTTTGTTATTTACTTCGCATGTAAAATTCTATCTCACGGTAATTTTACCATGAAGATCCATTAAAGGTACCTATTAGGTCAATTACAAGGTCAATGGTCAAGAAGATTAAAAAGGTGATTTAGGGCTTAGTTCTTTTTAATATATAGTTTTACGCTAACAAATATAACTTTTAATATAACTGAGATATCGCAAGTTGTTTATTTTGTCGCAAATTGGGTTTATAAAAAAAAATGAATTTGAAACATAAGAAAAGCACTTCAATTCATAACAAATTATGGTTATTTTTATTTTTATATTGATTTTGGGTTATTTGAGCATACTTTAGGTTCAAGTTAATTGAGGAAATTATGAATAAGTGTCTATTGAATCAATGTGCATCATCAATAGATTTCATTTCTATATTTTTATTAATTTTGGATCAGTATAATCTATTGTAGTTTTGGGTTATTAGAGTATTTCTTGCATCTTTTTTTTTTTACTTTTATATTAGCTTTTGTGTTTGTTGGCATTCATTTTTGTTTTTGTTTTCGTTGTTGTTAATTTGTATTGGTATCATTTTTATTTTTCTTGATGGAGTCCTAAAATCTATGGTTGATCATTATGAGGCTATGATTTTTTTATTGTTCATGATTAATTCCTTAAAGAATTGAAAATAAAAGCACGAAAAGTAAAAAAAATATATATATATATTATCATGAAAAATCAGAATTGAGTGAAACACGAGTATATTGATATCTTATTGATTGCAAACATATGAGGGAGTGTGAGGATATATTTTGTTACTGCTAACATGAAATATTAGATTTTAACTGTCTTTTAAAGACGAGTCATCACTTATGAATGAGAGGGAAAACTTGTTATTTATAATATGGGCTATATAATAGCAACTTGAGAGGATGAATGTGAGGTTTGGTGAGGTTTTTGACAAATTAGAAAGGCAAGAGGTCGTGATTGTTAGTTTACGAGAGGGGTTAGTTTGAGAGGTTCTTAATATTAAAATGCTAGAAAGACACCCCATCTTTAGATGAATTTGTTGATGAGAATGAAGATGAAGAAGCTGGAGATCTTGACCATGCATCAATTTGGCAAAGGTGATAGATTTCAACAACCTAGAAATCAAAGAGATGAGGGATTTTTGCAAGATAAAAACTTTAGCCATAGGGGTGTAGAAAAATATTTTAGGGTATCATGATGGCTTAAATAAAAACTTGAAAATTATTAAGATGAAAATCTCAGCATTTCAGGGCAAGAATAATCCTAGAGTATATTTAGAGTGAGAGAAAAAGGTTGAGTTGATCTTCTATTATCACCACTATTCGAAGGAGAAAAAGGTAATGCTTGTTGTTATTGAATTTACTGATTATGCTATAATTTGGTGGGATCAACTTGTTTTGAGTAAGAAAAGAAACCATGAGAGGGTCATCGACACTTGGGATAAAATGAAAGCAATCATGAGGAAAATATTTATTCTAATATACTATTACTAGGATTTAAATTAGGAGTTGAATAGTCTGACTTGGTGGTATAAGAGTGTAGAGGATTATCATAAATAAATGGAAGTCGCTATGATTCAGGTGAATGTAATGGAGGATAGAGAAGCTATAATAGTTAGATTTCTGAATGGGTTGAACCTAGATATAGCAAACAAAATGAAGTTACATCACTATGTGGAGTTAAAAGACATTATGCATATGGCTATGAATGTGAAACAACAACTTAAGAGAAAAGAAATTGTATGATAAGTTTAAGATTCCAATTTTTTTTTTTCATCATGGAGGCAATATTATAGGAAAAAGAGTGATGCCTAATCCAAACTAAATGTGAGTTTGAAGGTTGAACCATTTAAGACTAAGAAAGAAGTATCTATTCATTCTAGAGGTAAATCTGATACTCAAACACTTCATAATCATAATATTAAATGTTTATGATGTTTAGGAATAGTTCACATAGCTTTTTAATGTCTAAACAAGAGAGCTATAGTTTTATAAGATAATAGAGAGGTTCAAATCAAAAGTGATAACAATGATAATGAGATGTTGCCACTTGAGAATGCTAGAGATGGGGATGTAGTGTATTCGATTTAGAGAGAATCACTTATTATTCAGCATACATTGAATGTTCAGATTAAGAATGATGACTTAAAGTAATAAATAAAGAACATCTTCCATAAGAGGTGTCATATTTTTAATAAGGTATGTCTTATTATTTTAGATGGAGGAAGTGCTAATGTTGCTAGTACTACACTTATTAAAAAGTTAAATCTAAATAATACAAAGTATCATAAACCTTATAAACTTCAGTGGTTGAATGAATGTGGAAAAATAAAGGATAATAAATAGGTTTTTGTTTCATTTTTTATTAAAAGATATAACAATAAATTTTTATATTATGTAATTTATATATATTCGGGTAATTTGTTATTGGGAAGGGTATGCCAGTTTAATATGAAGGTTGTACATGATGGGTTTAAAAATTTATATTCTTTTATAAAAGATAGAAATCTCACTCTTACATTATTTTCACCAAAACAAGTTTGTAAGGACCAATTAAAATTGAAAAGGAAAAGCAAGGCTGAGGAGAGTGAAAATGTTGTGAGCTTTTAGAAGAACAAAAATTAGATTTGGCCAAGAAAAAAAAATAACGAGCTAGCTAAGAGTGGATAGAAAAATAGAGAGAGGAAAAAGGCATAGAAGAGAAGAGGGAGTGTTGAGGAAAAACAAAGAATCATGAGAGCTTTTATGCAAGAAAAAAGTATTGTTAAAATGTTTTTTATACTAACAATCCTACGCAAATAGTATTGTTATTTCTTTGTCACGAGATTATAAGGATGTATTGCCCATAGATGGTGTGCCTAGTGGTAATTGAGTTTAGGTGCATGTGAGGAAGAAAAGATTTTCAGCATAAGAGATTTAAGTCATAACCTAGAGGAGATGGTTCATTCCAAGTTCTCGAATGAATCAACAACAATGCATAAAAATTTTTTAGGTGAGTATGGTGTTAGTGCTATTTTTAATGTTTCTAATCCTTCTATATTTTATGTAGGTGACGATTCTAGGTCGAATCCTTTTAAGAAGAGGGGAAATGATGAGAACCAACAAGCATCACAAAAGGATTTATTAGAGGTGTTGATTGGGCTAATTACAAGAAGATGATTAGTATGGCTTTACAATAACAAGAATAACTTTCAATTCGACTGGTGGATCGGGCTAAAGTTTCACTAAAAGATTCTCAAGGCCTTATTTTATAAAGAATTAAGATTTCATAGCAATCGGAGTTTGATAAAGACTTGCAACAAAGACTGAAAGTTATTATACGAGAATTATGTTGGCAAGGTGTCCTTGTTTTACAAGGAAAAGTATAAGTGGCAGTAGCTTGTGTTTCTTTATTTTGTAATAAATCTTAATCATTTAAGGATTCTTAGTTGGTAGCCCAATAAACATAAAGTTGACAACTTACTTAAGAGTTATTTTTCCATGTTTTGCAAGGAAAGTCAGAAGCTACCTTGCCAAGTCGATAATATAACTATTTATACAAAAGTGGTTTATTTTAACACTCTTTTTAGAATATCTAGTAGCCTTTATTCTACAATATCTCGACAATATAGTACTTTTATTTAAATATGGGTTTTGTTTTGTTTATTTTACATACTTTGAGTTATTTTTTATTGAGTTTTAATGTCAGTCAAATAGTATTTAAGGGTTTATTTTATTTGTAAACAATGAATACTCTTTTTGAAGGGTTAGACAGAAGAGAAGACTTGATTTATTTCATAATAATATTGTGTGTGTACACAAGATTACTTATACTTTAGGTTTTTCATTGAATTTTTCTTAGACTTATCAAAAATCAACTGTCTTTATGGCATTCTTTATATACTTCAAGTTCATGATTCTTTATAATCATAAGGTTGAAGTCTTTTTCATCCAATAACTTTTGTCAAGGTAATCATTAGGTTGGTTTTTCTATGAATCTGATTTTACTTTTCTTGAGTTGTTTCTATTTTATTTGTAGATTCTAGGGCTTTTACTTTCCTTCAATTCATCAAGTTTTAACCAAACACATTTGTTTTAATTTTTTTTTAAATGGCAACTAAAATGCTTT
>Ga0325402_1006867_pt1 | contig 10795 bp, 4 predicted proteins | sample PopdelMetagenome_22_FD_207212 | JGI IMG/M metagenome (GOLD analysis project Ga0325402, IMG submission 207212) | Populus deltoides microbial communities from Bellville, Georgia, United States - Xylem-PdKOR-R3 | ecosystem: Host-associated > Plants > Phyllosphere > Stem > Wood/Secondary xylem...
TGAATGTTGCGGTGTTGGAACCAGGATCTTTTGTTACTGCTACAAACTCACTGAAGCCAGACTTCACAGGCACTCCTATTTTCAACTTCTTCTCATTTGTGGGAATCTCCCAACCCTTGGGAACCACCGTTGTATCCCCAGGAAAAATTACAGTGGAAAGTCTGGAAGTAGAAGTTGAATTCATACGTTTATTTATTCTCGGATTCAGTGTTTTCACAAGTCCTTCTGGTGGCGTCCAAAATCCAATCCGTCTTCCTCCATTTCCGTTCACATTAACTATCTGAAAAGCTGGTGATTGAAACTGCCCATCAACAAAAAGGTAATCTCCTGTAAGGCCTTTGAAACTAGTGGTCGATAAAGCTCGAAGAATGTTCGGACCATTTAAAGAGACGCCAAGAGTTGCAAGATCTGTTGATGAGTTGCTAGAAACATTTGCCTTTTGGAAGCCAAAATTTGTAGTGCCGGCTTTCTCAACTGCCAAGGCCAATGCTGTAGTGGCATCATAGGCCAGTAGTCCATAAATGTTCAACTCAGCATCAATTTTATTTGGATTATCTCGTAGGAATTGCCTTTTCCAACGAGCTCGAAAATATTCAAGGTCTTTTGTTCTTGGAACGTAAGGTTTAATACCCAATACTCCTTGGATAGTATCCGTGACAGAATGATTTGGTGAACTCAAGAAATCAACACTCAGACCATCAGTCATGATCCAAACATAGCCTTCACTCATCATTCCAATCTCTTTTGCTTTGGTGAAAAGCCGAGTGCCTAGAGAGCGATACATATGCACAATGAAAACTCTAGTTTGCATTGTCATCAACTTATAAAGCTCCTCAACAATTTGATCATCAGTGGCCGATGGAGAAATGACACTCCGGTAGGGTACTCGAGCATCAACTTCTTGCAGAGCATCAATTAAATAAGGTATGATTCCCTCTCCATATTCATTGTCAATGTAGATGGGCACCGCTTCTCTCCATCCAAAGGCTTGAACTATAGCACTTATGGCATTCACTTGAGCTGAATCATTTTGTGTTGCTCGCAAGAAATATGAACTCCTGATGGAAGTAAGAGAAGGACTTGTTGCAGAAAAAGATATAATTGGCACCTGAGCTTTTTCTCCAAGGTCAATAACAAAATTGGCTTGCATGGATGTTGTTGGCCCTAAGATTGCTTGCACTTCCACATTTTTTATCAAGTCCAGGGCTGCATTTCGAAAGGAGAGTAGAAAAATTAAAGACTTCTGCAGCAGAGAACGATCAAGCAAAGGATCACAGTTTCTTATAGGATGATCATTCTGCAGTCACATTTTATGATCTGTGAGCTCCTCTCTTTTGCTCTACACCTTATGTTGGATTTGGTTAGTGTTCTAGTACGACTTATTCGTAAAATAAACTTGTCTCTTGACAGTTTTATAATGAATTTCTATCATTTTAAAACAAGAAAAACAAATAAACATGTTCTTTTTTTCTTTACTTCTTTTCTTTTCTGTTATGTTACGAGATAGTAATTAAACACTATCTTATAAATCAAGAAATGGCATGATAGCAGAAAATTAACATGCTTTTGTCTAGCAATCCATGCTGATCGAGCTATATATTTCTTTCACTATCAATCCCAACTTTTAAGCAGAGCATGAACTTTTGTTTTAACTTGAGGGAAAAGTGGCTAATTAACTGGTGAGTGTACATGTATAATGCAAGAACTAGTGCTTCTATATCAACAAAAATAATTCATAATTGAATGACGATTCAAGTATAATGCAATGATCGGCGTAGCCGTCCTAATTAAACAATTAAAGTAGGCAGTGCCAAACTTCTCATGTTCATATTTTATTATAAGAAATACATCTCAGGCTGTTAATTACATATAAGAAGGTGGCTGATGAGGCAGTGACAAGTTAAACAAATTATTAAATGAGTTCAATTCTAAATTATTAATAATCCAAAAGTGATTAGGCATGAATTGCTGATAAGCTACTTATGACATACACATGTTGATGCGAGCTTATATAGCAAGTGAATGTTGCAAGCATTTAGACAAGGATTTGATATTATTAGATGAGAATATTATCTAGATAAGAGTATGTAAATTATTAATAATTCAAAAATAGGATAGGTTTAGATTTGAGAGGAAGTTTGGTAATACCATATTATCTTAAAATTAAGATAACGAGAAATCTAATCATTTGATCGAGTTTAAATTTTTTCCATGTTATCTTAAAAATAAAATAACTACATCGCTTATCGGACTATTTGATCTTCCAGAACTAGGTTTGGAAGTTGTTGATTGGATAAAATTTTTTATTTTCTTAGAATTTTTTTGTCTTTTTAGGATTTTGTTTTAATTTCTTTGATGTATTTGGATTTTAAATTGTTTTGTAGGGACGTAGTTTTCCTGACTTATTTAAATATTTTATAAATCTCTTGAAAAAACAATTATTATATACTTAATTTTATAATTTAAAGTTCACTCTTTTTGCTCATTAAAATTTTTATGTTTCGTATGTTATCGCTATTATATTAGCTTCCACCTACAGGGGGGGGGTGTACAGCTCACGATAGATGACTGGGGGGGCCGCAAATTTGGAAAGTAAGAAAGCCACAATTTATACGGCTGGAGGTGGGGGCGCAAATTTGGAAAGTAAGATAGCCAAAATTTATGATGACTTTTGTGTGTTTTGACCCACCTTTGTCATTTTGTGTTCAATACAATGAAAGGTTGAGGAAGAAATTCCTAGTAAATATCACGGTTTGAGCGTGAATGGCTTACGTAAACACGATCAGAAAGAGAGTTTGTCTAGATATGTGCAGGTTTTTCTGAGAATACCCTTAGCTTGAAAAGAAAAATATAACAAGCATGCAACGGTATATATGTTCTCATATCATGTCGATGGACCTGCATTTCTATGAACAAGCTAGAGATTTGCAGGCCGAGAACCTCATCAGATAATTAATACAGAATGTAAAAATCTCTACTGTTAAAATGTTGCATGAGGAGGTTAATAATTAGCAGTAAGAAATGGTGAGCAATGATTCATAATTGGAGAAAAGAGATGATAATCAAGAGAAGGGGCAGAGAGGGAACGTACCTGCAGCAGCTGCACCAATAACATCTTTCTTCGAGTCCCTGGTGTTGAGGACCAGTCTAGTTTTGTAGTCACCATGAGAGGCATAGAAGTCTGAAAGGGCCATGTTGATGCAGCTCAAAGCAATATTGGCATCCAAATAAGCCAAGTCAAGAACCACTCCTACATTCACTGGGATTGTAGATGTCGTGTTCTGGGCCACCCCCATTTCTAAGAACAAAATCATCAAAGAAAGGAAGAAAAAGAAAGATAGAACAGGATTTAAAGAGTATTCTTTCATGATCATCTTGTTGTCCACCTATGGTTGAGCTGATTCTAGCTAGTTTTCTTCGTTTAAGCTTGGAAGGAAGGAAGGAAAGAAGTGTTATTTATAAGGGGAAACTAAAGTTCTTGAGGAGGGGCCTAACCGTGTTTTGGAGAGAGGAGAAGACTAGTGATTATAATTACTAGGAAATTGCATTATTTGATTGTTTGAATCAAATCATATTAATAAATTGGAGAAGGTTACATGGACGTGGGTCCTGCAGGGGCTACAATTTTACGATAGCGATTTATATTTACATTGAAGAAGAATTTATTGAATTCTTTCAAATAGAAGGTATTAAGACGAATTAGCTAAATTCTTCTTAATATATATATATATATATATGAAGTAAAAAAAAATTAATTTCAATTAATGTATAAACTAATTTAAAATACCTTTATCATAAATAAATAAAAAAATAAGTTACCAAGTATACACCAATATCTTATAAGATGTGTATATATATGAACTTGATGGAAATAAAACCAAATGTGTGTTTAGTATTGTGATGTGTAATATATATTTTTTTTATTTTTAATATCAGAACTTTAATTAAAATCACATAAAAACCATTAATTCAACACTTTAATTTCCATAAGAAAAAAATGAAAAATGCTTTAAAAAGAATGTTCTAACAAAAACAAACACTTAGTAATTAAATGGTTACACTATTGAAACTAAATACTATATCCTAGCAGATTACTCCTTTCCCTAATTCCCTTTTTTAATTAGAAATCATGTCTCCCTTTGTAAGAATAAATAAAAGATGTCCAAAACACAAATGGGGAGTGGGTATTTTGGTTAAATACTAAAATTATTTAAGAAAGTGTTATTCCGAAAAAGTTGGAAGCGTAGAATGGCAAGAGATTTACATTTACACTGTACAGTACCCCCACCATAGTCAATGTTGCCGGCAAATGTTAACGTTTCTTGTAAAACAGAGGCACTTGGACGTTTTGGTCACATCTGACAAAAATCCGTCGGAATTCGCCTTGTACTGATCAATGATATCCCTTGTCTTGGTGGTTATTTCACCATTTGACTAAATCAAAGTATTTGTGATTATTATTGAATATTCAAGCTTAGATCCCTCAACTTTTGCGGTGATGGTGGCAAAGAGCTTCGTTCCGACATCATCTTCTCGAGTTGGAGTTTAATAAGATATTGTCTCATTGTTTTTAGGTTTTACTAACAGAAAGCACCGGGCTTTTTCTTGATTGTTTGAGAGAAATCATACAAGGCTTTCCTCAACAAGCTGTCGCTAAAAAAACCAGTGTCCCTTACGTAATTAATCACTATTATAAAATATAAATCTTGCATATTTTAATCATCATAAAATACAAATCAGTTAACAGAAAGTCAAGTCCTAGACGTCCATCACTAAACAGTGCGTCAGTAATTGTCTATTGTTTAGGACAAGGATCGAATTTGCCAATCATTTATTTTAGTTGTGGCTTTCTTCGAGGAAGCATCCTTTGTTACGTCACAGGATTTTGTTTATTTTCAAGACACGTCGTTATCTCGAGTAATTCAATCGCGTTCTGCAAGCCTTTTCCTAGCTACTACTTCTTAATTCTACTTCAAAATAAATAAAATCACCATAGATTTTTAAGAAGAACTAAGTGGGGGCTCTCCTCCGGTTCAGATATCTCCAACACCTAGTGCCTTGGAACACCAGGTGCCTTGGATGATGTTAGGTAGCCTTTATTCTTCTGACCTGGTGACTTGGAGCCTAAATTGGTTTTGATTGAAAAAAATAAAAAATGAAAAACTCAACTTGTTAATTTTAAAAAAAAAATTGTCAAAAACATCATCATATTAATTCTTTTTTCTTTTTAATTTTGTTTTGAGGTCGACCCTCTTGCCCCTAACTTGTCCCTTGCCCCTGGTGAACCCTGACATAGTTTAAAAATCATGACTAACATAACAAGTTTCAAGAAAAGAATCCAAATGATTCTCGTGATTGCTAGGAGGATAAATTAATAGCTGTAGAAAGAAAAATGTATAAAAATATCAACTTGGGTTTTAAATTCTATTGCTTGCTTGTATACCTAATGCGGGATGCAGAAAGTCAGCTTGGATTGATTAAAGTAATTGATTTACGATTAAGTCCATCAATTCCAGTTTTAGTGTTCAACGATTAAGAAATCAGTCCCGTCTATTGACTGTTACAAAGGAAATTTATATATTAACTGCATGTTGTCAGAGATAAGCCATTATTTTAGTTCTTTCTTGAGATTCTGAAAGTCTCTATCCTTGAAAGAAATTAAGAACCAAACTTGAAACCTTGAACTAGCAACTATAAATGAAGGTTAGAAATTGCTATGGCAAGAAAGAACCCACCAGTTTTTCACAGGCGCTGTTCAACATCCTCAAATGGGTATACAAAATCAAGTTGAATGCCGATGGGACAGTGAAATGATATAAGACACGACTGGTGGCTAAGAGCTACAACCAAGTTGAAGTTGAAGGCATTGATTATCAGGAGTTGATCAACTAGCTACCAAGAGTCCAAAATATTGTAGCCTTCCATTTTAATAATGCAACTCAGTTTTAATCCTCCTTACGCCCTAATAAAATTATCAAATTTCTATTCAAAATTTACCCCAAACAGGAACACGATCAATATACATATGCATATGATGTAGTGTTGAAATTAACATCATTACAAATTGTTATTACTTTCTAGAAAACTGATAAATATAAATAGAAACACCAATATAATTTTTTTTGTAAGTAGATTGCGGTAAATTTTATTAATAGATTATTCTCTTATTATATACATCAATAAATATAGATAAAAATGAATTACAGTGGGAAAAGAAGTTTAAAAAGCTAAAAAATATAGTAATATGTTATTTTTATAGATAAAATTACAGACAGGAAAATTTCATCGAAGAATGTCGTCAATAAATTTGTCTATAATATTTAATTTATGATTAGACGAGCAACCCTTCCCTCCCCCTCCCTCATTTCTTCTTCGTCCTCCTTTATTTTTCACTGCAACAAACAATACAGCCCCTTAATTTTTATTACAAATCAACATCCCACTATAAATCTAACCACCTTAACACTTAGTTTGTCAACATTCCTATTTTAATTCAAATTTTATTGAGAATTCTTCACTTCAAATAATCAAAACTACCTATTTTTTTAACTCAATTTTTTAATGTTAATTTTTATTGCGTGTGTGTGTGTATATATATATATATTGTTTGGATTTTTACTTATTTTATAGCTTTTTTGTATAAAAATTTGTTGTATGAATGTATAATTTGTTCAAAATTTATAAAATTATATTAATTTGTACCTTTAAAAAAAGATTCTTCAAAAAATAATTTAGCTTTAAAGATTTTTATTATGAGACCTACATAAACTCTTTTGATCAGGAGACATACAGGGTATGAGCTGGTTCTTTTCATGTTTTTTTATTTCATCAGACATGTTAATGGAACCTTTTTGTGAGTCTCCAGTTCACAAAATGCTGCGAGTCCAACTCTAACAACTAACATTTTGAGAACTTACAAAGAAGAAGAAAACAGATGAAATCTTGATATTGATAATGAACTCTATATTGGTGAAGAAAACAAATGAACTCTCGATATCAACAAATCTATGTTGCTCCTTGCTGCTGGCTATAACGCAGAATTCCATAAACATCCACGATGCCGGGAGGGAAAACTAGATCAGTTGCTGCCTCAAGTCATTCTTTCTAACCAATTTTGGGGTGACACTATTCTTGCTTCCGCTTATCTCATAAATCAAACACCAAACCCCATTCTCCATGGAAAAACACCATATGAAAAACTATTCAACATAGTTCCCAATTACTCGCACTTACGGGTATTTGGTTGCTTATGTTTTGTTTCCACCTATGCACAAAGTTGCTCCAAATTTGATCCTCGAGCATTTTGGTGTATTTTTCTTGGATATCCTTATGGGAAAAAGGGGTATAGAGTTTTTGATCTAGCTACACAAAGAATAATAGTCTCCAGGGATGTCGTTTTCTTTGAATCCATATTTCCCTTTCTTACATCCGCATCACATACTAATACCCCACCATTTTCGCATCCCACCCCCACTCACACTCCATCCTTACCTTTCAACATACATTTTGAACCCCCTCCTCTGCTTCCCTGTCCTGCACTTACCAGCTCACCCAATTCCCAGACATGTCCTTCCACTAGCTCGTCTACTCCTCCGGCTCCCCTCACAGAGTCCCCATCTCCAGCAAGTCCTGTCGAAAGTCAACTACCCGATTTATCTCCTATACAGAACCCCTCCTCCCCTGTGCACATTCCTACCCTTCGTCGTGACAGTCATTCTATCACCACTCTTTACTTGCAGGATTTTCATCTCGCCACGACTCTCCCTTCAAGGCCTGACCCGACATCCTCCACGAACATGGTTCACACTTCAGGTACTACTTATCCCCTCTCTACCTATATATCTTACACTCACCTTTCTCCCCATCACAAGGCTTATACTGCTCAACTCACTCTCCTCAAAGAATCCACCAATTTTTCACAGGCTGTTCAACATCCTCAGTGGCGTGAGGCCATGCACCATGAGGTAGCTGCTTTACAGGCCATTGGGACTTAGAGTTTGGTACCTTTACCATCCCATAAATGGCCAATCGGCTGCAAATGGGTATACAAAATCAAGTTGAATGCCGATGGGACAGTGGAACGATATAAGGCACGACTGGTGGCTAAGGGCTACAACCAAGTTAAAGGCGTTGATTATCAGGAAACTTTTGCTTCCATAGCCAAGATGGTCACTATTCACGTCTTACTTAGTGTGGCAGCTTTGCATGGTTGACATTTACATCAAATAGATGTCAACAATGCATTCTTACATGGTGACTTGGATGAGGACGTGTACATAACTTTGCCTCCTGGCTTCGAGCTTTGGGCGAAAGGGGGAGACACATGTTTGCAAACTTCACAAATCCCTGTATGGCTTAAAACAAGCCTCTAGACAATGGTTTATCAAGTTAAAGGCATTGATTATCAGGAAACTTTTGCTCCCGTAGCCAAGATGGTCACTGTCCGCCTCTTACTTAGTGTGGCAGCTTTGCATGGTTGGCATTTACATCAAATAGATGTCAACAATGCATTCTTGCATGGTGACTTGGATGAGGACGTGTACATGACTTTGCCTCCTGGCTTCGGGCGAAAGGGGGAGACACATGTTTGCAAACTTCACAAATCCCTGTATGGCTTAAAACAAGCCTCTAGACAGTGGTTTATCAAGTTGTCCGGTGCACTCAAGGCTGCAAGATTCCATCAGTCCTTATCTGATTATTCGTTGTTCGCTCGAAGCCATCATGGTAACTTTCTAGCATTACTGATATATGTTGATGATGTGATATTAGCTGGGAATAATTTGCAAGACATAGAGAACACCAAACTTTTCTTGTCCAATCAATTCAAACTTAAGGACTTGAGGCAACTTAAATACTTTATTGGCATTGAGGTTGCCGGATCATGACATAGCATCAGTTTGTCACAGAGCAAATATGCATTTGACATTCTGGATGATGCGGGGGTTTTGAGTGTCAAGCCATCTCAGTTTTCTTTGGAGCAAAATGTCTCCCTAACACAATCCGATGGAAAGCTTTTGGAGGATGGATCAACATACAGGAGGTTAGTTGGCAGGTTACTCTACCTTACTATAACTAGACTAGACTTGACTTGACTTATGTTGTGCATATCCTAAATCAGTTCATGGACAAGCCCCGTCAACCACATCTGGATGCAGCTTATAAAGTGCTCAAATATATCAAACAAACACTTGGGCGAGACATCTTGTTGCCGTCCACAGGTGCACTTTAGTTACGAGCATTTTGTGATGCTGATTGGGCTCGTTGTAAAGACACGAGAAGATCAGTTACTGGTTACTGCATTTTACTTGGAGAAGCACTAGTTTCATGGAGGACCAAGAAATAGACAACAATATCACGTTTAAGTTCAGAGGCAGAATATCGCTCCATGGCTACTACATGCTGCGAAATTACATGGCTGAAAAACATTTTGAAGGACTTACAAATAAATCACACAAAGCCAGTAACCTTATTCTGCGATAATCAAGCAACAATGCACATAGCATCGAATCTCGTCTTTCATGAGCGAACCAAGCACATAGAAATAGACTGTCATTTGATACGTGAGAAAATTTAAGCAGGAATGATTCAGACAGCCTACATTCGAACTACACACCAACCGGCAGACTTGTTTACCAAGCCATTAAGCTCCACACAGTTTGAGACTTTTCTTAGCAAGTTGGTTATAATTAACATACACTCCAACTTGAGGGGGAGTGTTAAAGGAAACCAAGCACAACATAGGAAATCAAGTTTAGTCAAATACTGTAATTGAATCTTTACTTATTTGTTTCCTTATTCATAGATAATTAGGTTTGATCATAGGCAATAATATAGGCTCTTTGTATTAAACCATCATTATAAATTGTAACCTTTGCTTACTCTGTAATACAATAAGAAAATATCATTCTCTTCAACAGTAATTCCATTTCATTACAATGCTAATGACTACTGGTGTCAAAAGTGTCAAATGATAACCTATAAGTCAATTATTTTCATGGTGTATTTCCAAAGCTGCCAGTCTCTCCTGATTTCGGTTGGTAAGCTGATCGATATCTATTACTACTTCTTGAGGTGCTTCCCTATTTGGACTAGAATCATAGCTTGAAGAAGATCGATTGGCAGGATATTCCGTGTCAACTGAATAGTCAGATGGGCTTGGCGCACTCATAGTAGGCAGACTGATGCCATTTCTATCATTCAGATCACTTTGTCTGTAAGTACTGGATGTCGAGTCCCTTTGAATGAAAATTCTAAAGAAGTTTTCCATTCTACTCCATATTGAAGCTGTGGAATCAGAGGACCTCAAGACGTTTCTTTCTCGGTAAACAAACATGACTATGAAGATAATGAGAGCTAACAATGCAGCTAGTCCTGCAATTAAAAATAACCCCCAGAAACTCTTGAGACTAAGGCTATTAGATGTAATTGAGGAGCTGGATTCTGGACATGTGCCTTTTTTGCCAAACCATGAATCCTCTATTCGCTTCATTTTATCTCCCTCGGTCACATTTAAAATTGCCCTCGATATATCAGGCACTAGAGGAGAACCTTTAGGGAAGACCTGAGGTTACAAAAAGAAAGGATACATGAGAAACTATGCACTTATTAGCCACAGAGTAAATGGAAATAACAAGATAGGAAAGTGAGCTTACAAAGCCTAAACCGCCTGTTTTAAATTTAGGATCAATCATGGTATATTTGGAGCAATATCTTGACAGAATGAGCTTTATATATGCAAGTTCGTCGAAAGCAGCAGCAATACCACCATTTCCACTTCCTTTGGAGAAAAGATGGT
>Ga0325402_1006871_pt1 | contig 10793 bp, 8 predicted proteins | sample PopdelMetagenome_22_FD_207212 | JGI IMG/M metagenome (GOLD analysis project Ga0325402, IMG submission 207212) | Populus deltoides microbial communities from Bellville, Georgia, United States - Xylem-PdKOR-R3 | ecosystem: Host-associated > Plants > Phyllosphere > Stem > Wood/Secondary xylem...
TGCTCCTTGTAGCCAATAGAGTGGTTGACTTCTTGAGAATCATGAATCTTGACACTTGAGTTGAATTATACTATTATAAAATGGAGACACGATGTTTCTGAAGGTAATGGACTAAGAATATTTTCTCTTAAACTTCAACTAACTGTTAAATGTTTGTGAATGCAGATATGTTTATGGGGTTTGAAGAAATTGATGGAGATGATGATATAAGGGAGGAGTTTCCGTGCCCTTTCTGTTCTGAATATTTTGATATTGTTGGGTTGTGTTGTCACATTGATGATGAGCATACCATGGAATCCAAGAATGGGGTATTTACTATCTCCTTCATATGTGTTAATAGCTGATTTGCATGCATCCATAGAATTCAAAATATCATTTATTTCGTCTATAAGATTTCTTCTCTAGGCACACATGCTGTACAATGCTACTTTTTGTTTATGACTCAAAGCATAAGAATTGAGATCCTACTGTTTAGAATAAATTGTTCGACTGTCATGCTCAAATCAGTGACAACCAATTGGGTACCAGCTTAGCCCATCTTGAATGAGCTATGTTAATTGTATCTACTGGGTGTGCCTGAGTGCTAAAAGCACTTATCAGGTATATGCATATTTAAGTTTTTGTATAGTTGAGCTGGTCTCAAATATATGTCCATGCCACGCTCTATACGGCTTCTTCCTTCAGTTTTATTTATGTTTGGAGTTCTTAGACATAGACATCAATGGTAATTATGAGATGGGAGCTTTGACTTTACTGACTTAAGAATTCTTCCATTCAAGCAAACTTTACTTTTGAGAACAGGAATGAGGGTTACTACCCACAACAGACTGTTTTATATATATGATTCCCCAGTCCATGATATTAATGTCCAACAGTGTCAGGTTTTCGTGTATAGTGTTGTAAAAGGGTTCAATAGGGCGCCGCACTAACTTTCTTTTATAGAACATAAGAGTTCATTTCCTATCATCATATTAAGTGACTAAATTTTTTGACTTGAGATTTTTTGTTTCGGGTTCTAATGATGAGATCTTGTTGAATGTTAATTCTGCTCATGATGGAATGTGTTTATTTACAGGTTTGCCCAGTTTGTGCAATGAGGGTGAGTGTTGACATGGTTGCGCATATAACCCTACAACATGGAAACATATTCAAGATATCCTTTTCTTTTGAGTTATTAATAGCTTCAAAAGTAGCATTTCCATGTCCTGTCACAAATATGTCAAAGTGAGCAATTGCTAATGATATTTTTCCCCTTTGGTGATCATGTGTGTGTTTGTGTGCAAAACCTATTTCGACTTATTGATTGCTTTTATCGTGGGAATGTTTAGATTGCTTTCTTATGTTTTTGGTCTAAAGCTAGACATAGTTTTTTATTTTATTTTTTGTTGTTCAATTCCATCAAGTATTTATTGTGTTTCCTGTACTTATTTTTTGCACCAAGACCATCTTGCTTTTGTTTTGAGTTCCTTAATAGGTGTTTACATGCAGCGCAAGAGGAAATCACGTAGAGGTGGACCTCATTCAACCCTTTCTTTATTGAGGAAAGAGTTGAGAGAAGGGAATCTACAGTCCCTTTTAGGCGGTTCTTCCTGTATAGTTTCCTCGTCCAATTCCGCACCTGATCCGTTATTGTCTTCATTCATTTTACCCATGGCTGATGATCTCACAAGTTCTCAGCCTTCTTTTTTGTCTGAAACAAGCGTGGCCAAGAAAAGTTCGGTTGGGAATGTTTCAGAACGGTATGTTTTTCTGTTGTTCTCTCTATGTTGGGTTTTACTTAATTCATGCAGTAGATTCTTTTTTATGTACTGTAAATCTATCACATAATAGCTATTTATTCCTTGTACTATCACAGAAAATAATAAGTCCTGTGGTAATTTCCTAATATAACTTAAAGGGCATCTTAGACGCACTTGCCTTTTTACTAGATAATGACCAAGGAATTTTGTATGGCAGTATCTTTGTGACATTCAACTTGCAGATTTCTAACCAGTTGATAATAAATTACTGCGAGGTGTGCCAATATTTTACTTTGTGATTCCCTGCTGGACAATGTCACAAATACCTGACATTGTTGTTGACATTAAAGATCAGAACCTCAGAAATTGCTCATATTAATATTGCCCTACACTCACCTAGCCCAGACACAATAAACTATCTATCCTGGGGCACACATGCATTTTGGTTCTTTTCTGTGATCCATGCTATAAAATTGTAATTTTTCTTCCTTTTTTGCACCAAGAGCATCCATGTTTGATCATAAAGTATGATTGTTTGGACATTTGCTGAAAGAGAGAACATTACGGTTTGAATCGCAGATGATCATTTGGTCAATCACCTTGATGTTTTAATGAAATTCTCAGAGAAGATAGGATCAAAGGGATGGGATGTCATAGTTTGAATACTTTCTGGAATCATCATTGATTTATGTTGATAAACCAAAATCTTTGCTCTTCCTAGAACTGAATTTTTTGCCTAGCGTACTTCTACATCACTCTTACCAATAGCCACCAAAAGCGTTTTAACTTTACAGAACTTGAGAAAACGTTAATTAATTAGCCATTTTTGCCAAATCTAAGTTGAGCCTGAGTGCTCCAGATCATGAGCACTGTGGGAGGATGCAGCTTGATCATCTGAATTATAGGGCTTTCACCCTTCATTCTAGTTTCAAGGATTGTCTTCTGAGTTTCTGACTTCTGGGAATTATGCGACTCAATAATGTGGTCCTCCTTCTACTTGCTTCCAGTGCTTGAATAATAAGGCCACTCTTAGTTTCTAACCCCTTCCTAAACTCTAATTGGAACCCATTCCTGTCTGCAGTCATTGAAATATAGTCCTGCATTGAGTGTTGGAACATTTATGTGTATGTATGCAGAATCATGTTTGCTTTTCTCATCCGTGTACTGTATTTTTGTATTGGTAGCAGAAACAAGAAGTCACCTCCCATGTCAATTAAGGACAAGGAAGAGAAGGCCAAAAGGAGTGAGTTTGTACAAGGGCTGCTGTTGTCTACAATTCTTGATGATATTTTATAGAAGTGGATTCACGCTGGCTGCTACAGTACTGAATGCCAGATTTACAACCAAAAGCCCTGCAATCTATGCTTTGTTTGTAGTGAAAATGGGAATGTATCAAACGCAGAGTGTTGAATAAAAATGTAGGAATGAAAGTAAGTTATGTTGCTTGTGAACTTTAGTTGCTGGACAGAGACTTTTACTTGCGGTTCATGATTAAATGGTAAAGAAAAAAAAATAAGTTCTTTCTAATAGTTCTCTTCTTTGCTGCTTGCTAATGGATCTCTGTGTAATAACTTTCTTGTAGTTCTTTGAAATTACAAAATACTGTGATGAACAAAAACACATACCTGCTCTTTAAAGGTATCTCCTGTCAACCTAGTTAGCTTCAAGAAATCATTAAGCATAAAACATATTTATCCCAGCCACTTGTTGCATACTGTGAGGTGTCCGCAACTAGCAATGCAAGGACTTGAATGACTGTTTGCTGGCTACATTTGTTTTGATGGCCACACGAGGTGGTGGTGTGGATTGTCGGGGCTGGTTCCATGTTTTAGCAGTAGTGTCTACTAGATCAAACAAGCTGCTCTTTCTACGAAAGGCATTTTCTCAAAGTCATTGAAGTTATAAAGATTTGTGTGTTTTATATTAATTTGGATTTATTAGGCTGCTTTCTTTTCTGCTGATAATGTTGACCTGGAAGCTCGAGCATTATAGAAAGAAACAAAAAGATTCCTCAAAGTTGTCGGATAGTTTGGTCCCTGGTTATTAAACTGGCATCAGCCTGACGGATTACCTAGAAATCATCAATTTAAGGCTTGGATTGATTTGGGTTTCACAAAAAATTAAGAGAAAATTTAACTCGATATGATTTGATTAAAAATATAAATTGACCTGAAATCTAGGTTAAACCCAGTCAATAACACGTTGATTTTTTGAATTTTTCAAAAAAAAGAAAATTGATTTAACTTATTCAAGTCAATTTACTTGGAATCCATTTACCAAGTCAATTCGAGTTTTATAACTAAAGCAAGGAACCCTACTGATATTTTGTCTTTTGCAAGTGATACAGAACAAGTACATCTATCAGCGCCAACTAGATTCTTCAAGGCACTACAGGTACCCATTGTTGAAATCAAGTTTTTGAGCTCAACCAATACCAGATCATGACTAACCTGCATGAAGCAGCTGATTTGCTTCTACTATTACGTCACTTTCATTCTGAAATGCCCGAGTCTTTTAAGTTTTAACATTTTAGTGTAAAGAAGGGTAAAAGGAGCATAAATTTAGGCCACAAATGGAAAAACAAAGATTTAATGAAGTATTCAGCTAGTGTGCATTGTGTAACAATATAAAAACATAATTTTAAAATGTAATCTTGCTTTTGATGGGTTGAAATGATATCAGGATCTTGATCCTGAATTATAAGTTGAACTAAAAAAAATATTAACTTAGTGAAATCTAGTTGATCTAAACAAGTTTTTAATGATTCGATTAAATTAATCAAATCTCAGTTCAAACTCAACTAAGTTAACACCAAAATTTTTTAAAAAAAACTTGAAATAACATTATTTTTATAAAATTATTAATTTAGATTGACTCGATAATCCATGAATTGATCCATTAACCCTAACTTAGACCATTTTTTAAGAGTCCTAGATGGTCTAGCAATTATAATGTAACCGGCTTAACCACAATAATGATTTTAGGTGTTTCTCCGGTAAGACTAATCATCACCTTCCATTCGATCATATGTTGTGGTGCTCAGGTTTCCATATTCAATACAATTGTGTCTTTGATTTATCATTTATAGCTGGTTCGAAATGACAACGTTCCATAACTAACTTGAAAAGCTCTTTTGCTGCTTTCACATCTCCCTGGCCTCTCAAATCCTCAATCCTTACAGCTAAAGCATTAGTCTTCAGCTCCCATCCTGGTTTACTGATTGAACTTTCCTTCTTTACTGTATCTGCTGTTCACCAACATGATATCCAGTTGCTAAACGATCAAATGAGTCTGCATCAAGCTTCATCTAACTCTCTACAATCTTTTTTACAAATGCCTCAGCCTTTTCCAAGACTCTTTTTTGAATAACCTGTGATCATTGCATCTGGGACTCGAATGTCAAAGAATGTCTTCATTGATAACTACTCCTCCCAAGCCTCTTCAGCACCATGAAAGTCATCTGATTTCGTTGATAAGCGTATCATATGTAGATAGCCTGAATAATAGAAACCTCCTGAGTTCTTATAGTTCATCCTTGTCAGGATACAAAGAGAGAAGATTCTCATAGCGTATCTTATGCTAAAAAAAAATCTCTCTAAAAACTCCTTGAAAGAATTGAATCTTGATGAGCCTGTAAATATATAAAGACCAGAGAGAAAGACGTCAAGAACATGGCTAAAGCGATTTTGTTTATGCAGCCGCTTGATGAATTGTTGGAGGTCAGACTGCTCGGACCGCTACTCTTCGGCCCTTGAAGCCATTTCTATTCAACTGGATTAATGGAATTTGTGATCCTATAACATAGAGTCTTGGCATAGAGTCTTTCAGGACTGTGCTGGTGTTTGTGGAAAAGACGAGAGAGCTTAGAACAAAGGAAAAGCCATAACTTTGATGGCAAAGTTTTAGGTTTGATCTTATAAGAAGATGATTCATGTTGTTCTTAGAGAAAAAAGATTGAAAATTTCGGAGATGCTTTGTTTTAAGGTTCAAGGAGGGCTTAACGATGTATCCTTTTATATTTTGGGTCAGTTTGTCATCACCTACAAAAGACATAATCCACTCAAAAACATTTCCAGACCCTTTTCCTTTTCCCCTTTTAATCTTGTTTACTCTTTCTTCTCCAGTTGCTTTTTACACTAATCGTAGTGACAGTTGAGCACCAACCTTGGAATCAACTTGACTTTAATGAACGTTAAAATGAGCAAGAGGTTGAGCAGAAACTGATACAGATAGAGACACCAAAATAAACTTTAAGCCTGGAAAGAAAATGGAATTGATAACAAATAGCAACAACAGGATGATTTAGTCGGTCTAAATAGTGAGTATCATGATCAAATAAGAATGGAGCTTTTGTGTGCTCAATGTTAGTCAATTATGCCTATAAACAAGTTAACCATAAATGTCTGTCCAACTCTAACAAAAAAGAGAGGAAATAGATTCTCCCTGCATCAAACCCTAAAGACCTAAAGTCAACCACTGTCGTGGTCTCTTGTCCATGATCCTTTTCACTACGTCCCTTACAAAAGAGTCAAAACAAGATGAGCAACAACCTTTCATCGGGCTTGTCTGCCCAGCGACCACTCTATCGATATGTATACAAGTTGATGGTGGGGGCACTGTATGAACTTCACTCCTCTTGTGCTCTAGCCCACAAGCAGCTAATATGGTATGTGTAGAACTCCTTGATATATCCTTGAAAGTATCATGGTCTGCAATGGAAGAAATAAGCCAATTTTAAGCATTTCAATTGCATGGTTGAAAGTAATTATTTCAACTTAACCGCCATGCATCTAACCAACAAACAGAAATTCTACGAATTCTCAAGCATTTCAACGCTGCCTGAAAAAAGGACATCTAAACAAAATTCCATGTCTGAAGATGAATATTGTCAAGTCCTGAGTACATCACAGGGATTTGGCATCCCAGAACAGAAAGCCTGTTTCTCCATCAACTTCCTGTCTCCCCAGGGTCTCAACAACCAAAATACTGAATCAGTAAAAACTACTTAGGTGACAATAACACTTCACGTACCTAATTCAGTATCATGTGACAAGCTTCCCAAATGGTTTTTGACCATTGATTGCAATTTTTCCTTCACATCATAGAATTGGCTTTCTCCTCTAACTTGGTACGAGGACAAAGTACCACCATGCCCGGTCATTGCTCTGCTGTCAAACTCATGCAGTTGTTCAGAACCAGACATTGAGTTGATCCCCATGAGTTCAGGCCATAATGTCAAATTGACGGGTCTGTCAGAAGTTGGAATAGTTGGATCCTGAACTATTTGCCTTGTCAATTGGTTTGGCGTCAGATAAAAAGAATCCCTATTTTGAAATGAAGACGGCTGATGGTCATTAGTCTGCAATCTCTCCTCGTGATGTGTCTGTTCTAATATGTCAACTTCTTGTGTCCTTAAATTTTGAAGAGCTGTTTCCCTACCCAGATCAATTTGCGAGTTTGAAAGATCACTACGCAAGCTGGCAGCTGAGATGACATCAATTCTATTTGCCATGGGATTCATATTTGTTGAGGGATTCATATTTGAAAGGAGAATCCGTATATTACGGTGTATATGACGTCTCCCAGAGAGAGTTGATGCCCCTGCTCCAGACACTGGAGAAGCTACATGATTATCTCCAGTTGGAAATCTCGGAGATGACAGACTCCCAAATGCTTGTGGGACCGTCAATCGAGGTGAAGACTCTAGATTGGGATCTAAACCTTCTTCTAAATTCATCATGAGCGATGGTCTATTAAATATGTTGCTGCTTATATTCCATTGATCAGGCAAGGAATCTTGAGTTTGGGAACTTGACGATCCAAGAGCAACAGGTCTACAATCATCACAGTACCAATTGCCTTCAGGTACTTGCCGCCCCAAACCAACACAATAGGTATGTGCAGATGAATCACAGAGATCACATAGTAGCATGAGGCCATCATCCCCACCTTCATGGCATTCTTTACAAATGACGTTCTCATATGGATCAATGTAGCTCCTGATTTCTTCCTCGGTTGGTTGATAGACCTGTATAACAAAATAACCCAAACCAAAACACAGAATAAGCAAAAATCAAAGAACAAGGGAAATAATAGGCACAAAGCAATAAGACAGAAGACGACCTGATCACGCTTGGGAACTTGTATCACCATATTTCTCAGATCAACTCCCACTATTGATCTTCCATTCTTGGTTATTGTTCTAAATCTTTGCTTGCACAAAGGGCAACGGGATTCTACTTTTGACCACTCCATGATGCAAGTGAAACAGAAATAGTGACTGCAGCAGTCCAGTGTTCCCCTGAATCTTCTTTTGTCCTCTTCAGAAAGACAAATTCCACACACCTGCCTTCCTAGCTCTGATTTTACTTCCTCTACCTTTTCCTTACCTTTTCTTCCTAGTGGTTTTGTCTGCTCGCACAAATCCCCATTCTCCTGAAATCTCTTCCCAGCTGATGAGCTTCTCAAACTTGTCTTCAATTCTCCAAACAACTGATTGGCTTCCCTCACCTGCTCCCTCTCTTCCTCAGAAATGGTATAGTCATAATCAGATGATCCATTAGACAAAAAATCTGAATCTGAAGTTACAGCAAATTTCCTCTTTCTCACACCTGAATGTTTCTTGCTGTTTTCTCTCACAATTGAGCTATCAGCTAAAAAGTCACCATCATCCTCATCACCATATTCACATCTCTCTTTCTTCTTCAACTTACGTTTGTTTCTTCCTTTCTTTGCCAAAGGCTTCTTCAAAACCCTAGATTTTCTAATCCTTTTTCTACGTCTTCCAGAACCCCTTTTTGGCACTCTCCTCTTGATCACTTTCACATTCCTGCTCTTCCTTTTCACTGTCAATTCTTCATCCTCATCCAAGCAATCATCATCATCTTCATCTGGTGTGAATTCTTCATCGGTTTCACCCTCGTCATCATTAATATATTCCTCATCCTCGTCATCATAAGATACCCTTTTGCTCTTCTGAGAAGTTTTGCCCTCAACTTTCCCATCCCCTAAAGAACCACTTTTCTTCCTCGATCTAACAGGCTTCCTGAACTCCTCCTCCTCCTCCTCAACAAAACTATCAAAACTCTCCTCTGATGCATACCCATCTAGAGAAATTCGACAATCCTCTGAATCATCATCCGATACATTTTCCTCATTCTCCACGACATAATCCTCATCCGAATCATCGGAATCTTTATCCCTGACCCTTTTCTTGGGATTCCTCTTACAATTAACCTTTTGTCCCCTTCCCATCTATCTTTGCACACCCCCACAGAAACACCAAAACCCCCAATTACAAAACCACAAATTTCAACTGTTCATCCAATAAATACACTACTTAATCTACAAGTCAAATCAAATCATATAAAAATTGAACCCCAGGATTCCTGAATTGGGTCTCTCTTTCTTTCTAGCTTAACTCCTACTTCAAATGGGGTAACAATATTTAATGCAAATCCTGCCAGAAAGTTTCACTAATCACCAATCATTTCTAATAACCGATCTGTATCAACACAAACCACAAATAATAACCAAAACCCAGATCAGGTTCCAGAACTATTCCCTTCATAAAAAGCCTCAAAAGTAATCCAAAAAAAGTACCAAATACCACTAATAAAAAGAAAAGCAAAAAGCTTTAGCTACCCTTTTTGGAGCTATTCAATAAATTAAATCAAATTCCCTCTAGAAAAACCAGAACAGAAAAATAATAATTGAGTTTAAAATCATTACTACAACCACAAAAGAAACAAATTTTAAACCAAAAATAGCCTTAAATTTCCAGTAAAGATGGCTTGAGCATAAATACTTATTATATACAGACAGGTACATACACACATCGAGAGAGAGAAATAAATCTAGAGAGGGGGGGTTGTTTGATACCTGAGAAAGAGAGGAGGAAGGAAGAAGAAGATGACACAGAGACAGAGGAGAGAAATCAGAAATGTTATTCGTGGAGATTATTGTAAGAAATAAACTGCCATTTTATTGCCGGTTCGGTTGTTGCGTTTTGTTTTGTGTTATAATAATATCGTTTTTCGTTTATATATATAAAGAAGGTTTCTTTTTTTAAAAAAAAAAAAATAGCAAACCCAGCCCAGCCATGATTAATGTTAAATAAATTAACTTAAATTAATTTAAAATAATATTGTTTTATTATTTTTATTTTTAATAAAATTTAAAAACCTAATATTTTTAACAAAAAAAGTTAAATTAACTTTTAGCTTGGTTAAGATTTGATCTATCAAATTTATTTCTACTTAATTTAATTTTAAAATTCAATATAAGTTAAATCCTGATCTAGCCGACATATTACTGAGTTAACTTATAGAAATTAGTGAAGTTCAATATTTTTGAGGTTTTTTATCTTTAATTTTTAATTTTTAATTTTTGATTATTTTTATTTATTTTCACTTGATTGGTTGATTACTCTCTGAAATAACTTGGTGGATATTGTCAACATTAACATTTGTAGCGGTAGTCTATACAGTTTTTTTATTTTTTATTTATTTAATTATTACTTGATTGATTGATTGATAGGATTTTATTTGAAAGATTATAGTATTTCCTTGATTGAGGCTGCATGCATTGATGTGTGTAAGTTTGAGTGTTTTTTAAATTTTATTAAAAAATAATTATAAATATATAATCATACCCTATATTATAATTATAGTAATAAAATTTGATTTAAGTTAAAATTCAGGTTATGAATTAGATAAATTAACATGTGAGTCAATACATCAGTGAAGCTTGGATTTTAAAAAAAAAATTAAAACTATATTATTATAAAATAATAAGTTTTTTCATTAATTTTATCAGCAATTAGGTTAGTAAATCATCAAACTCATCTAGTTAAGCTTGGTCATGTAATATTTAATTTGTTATCTTGTCAACCACTTAAATATAATTATCATGTAAAATTCATGATTGGATGACAAAATTCTTCATAGCAACCTTCATTTATAGTCAAGTTTAATATAATAATTACAAAATGAATTCAATTACTACAGTTTCAACTAGATTATATGCTTGCACCGTGCTTATGGCTGCCATCAA
>Ga0325402_1006875_pt1 | contig 10790 bp, 2 predicted proteins | sample PopdelMetagenome_22_FD_207212 | JGI IMG/M metagenome (GOLD analysis project Ga0325402, IMG submission 207212) | Populus deltoides microbial communities from Bellville, Georgia, United States - Xylem-PdKOR-R3 | ecosystem: Host-associated > Plants > Phyllosphere > Stem > Wood/Secondary xylem...
CATTCTCTTACTTGTTTCCAAAAGTTTCTTCTTTAGCCTCCTTATCCCTATGGTATTTCATATTTTATAAAGGAATATATAGAAACCATGCATACCCAGTACTTCATCCCATGCTTTGAATAATTAAATGTATTGATGTTGTATACTAGAATATATGACAATAATGTAAGATAAGTTGTAATATTCTTGAAATACTATAATAATTTAATATAAGCTCACCAGCTTAATTATGTGATCCTATGTCTCAACATTTTAGCGTATCTCATCCTATGTCATTTGATTTTCTTTTTTTTTTTTAATCACAATCTCAAATATTATCAACTACGTACTTCGTCTTCACATATCCTTTTATTGAGTTATTTCTTAAGGATAACCATGTAGAGTTTGTTGGTCGGCATCAATATTCTCTTAGAGTTGTCTACTATATATAAGCTCACCAAACTAGCATGTCAGGTCTTTCATGAAGAAAAATCTACTCCGATGAAAGATGCTACTTCACTCATACTATGATTGCTTTTCACAACCATCTCTTCCATTATGTCATTCTATCCGATCTAGATACAGTTTGGCAATACAGTGAAACCACACGTTGCACCACAGTAATATATATATTACTGTGGTGCAACGTGTGGTTCTATATATATATATATATATATATATGTTGCCAAACAGTCACCACTTAACCTTCCTGGTTTCGTGATTTTCGCTTTTGTTCTATCGTTTCCTTGTTGCATGAGCCCTAAACCTATAAGGAAGCTAGCACCGATCCTTTATGATACCAAGTTATGTCAGATGAATAATTACATATTAACCTTAAACAAAATAAACGTTGGAGAGGTGGTCGTTGATCTTTCGCTTAGAAAAGCTATAGCCGGTTGCAAATGTATCTGTAAAATCAAGACTCGCTCGGATGGCTTGTTGAGAATTATATATAAAGACGTCGACTTATAGTGAAAGATTTAAATCCTGAGTATATGACATTAACTATGAGGAGACTTTTGCTCTGCAGCTCATCTTATTACCTCACTACGAAGTTGTTGCTGTTGTCAAATAGTGTCAATTATTTCATACGGATGTCAAGAATAATGTCATCCTCGAAGGGAATCTTTCAAAACAATTGTATATATCCTTCTTCTAGCCGCCATTATCATCCACTAGAAAAAGTTTATCATTTTATCGAGCTTTATATATATGATCTCAAACAAGATTCCCAAGTTTGATTTGAGAAATACCACTCTACCGTGAGTCATTTTGGATTCGCTTCAAACACATGCTACCTCTCCTATGTGTTGATCATATAACTATTACAAGGGATAATTTTCAACATCACAAAACTTAAGAAGGAGTTCTTCAATCATAGTACGAAAAAAGAGGATCTAGCCAAACTAGGTTTTCTTTTACGCCTACAAGTTTCTTCAGACGACACTCTAGCTACTACTTATTTATAGGCTAGATATTCTGTAGATATCTTGTTTCCTGCTCATTTGACTGATAATAAAACTACTCCAACTATTGAGTCTAATGGCGAGTTCACGCTTGTAATGGTACAACACCATGTGACCCTACACTATATATCTCAATGTCACTCATCCTGATATAGCATTTTTTGCTCATCATGTGTTGATCATATAACTATTACAAGGGGTACTTAATTTACTCTATGGACTCCATCTTTCTGCACAATCATCTTTCAACCTTTCGGTGCCACCTTGTTGCACCGTGATAATCGATGTTCAAATTGCCTAAAATGATGTGTTTCAAGAACGAACATTTTCAAGACTTATCTTCCAAGCTCAAGTCGATTTCCACTGATCCACCACCTAATTAAGTTTGAGTGTGTTAAATAATAGTGTTAGTGACATTAAGAATATTAGAGTAGCGTGATCTAATTACTCATCTAATTAATCTTTAGCAATCATTATTGATCCTTTGGATATCTATGATCTTTGGGAATTATTAATTTATTTTTAAAATCATCGTGATTATATATATTTACATTTGTAGGACATGTGGACTTGTATCTATAGCTAGCCCTGTGAACCTTAATAATTTAGATATACAATGCAAACATCTATATTCTCTCTATGCTACTGTTCTCCTTAATTAGCATATTATGAATTATGGTTCGGTCGTGTAACTACTAAAAAATTGATAAATATAAATAGAAACACTAATAAAATATTTTTATTGGTAAATTACAATTAATTTTACCAATAAAATATTCTCTTGCTATATCCATCAGTAAATACCGACATAAATATTCTCTCGGTATATACTAAGAGAATTACAATGAGAAAAAATGAATTAAACAAGGCCAAAAAGTATAATGACATGTCATTTATATCGTCACTAAAATCCATCCGTAAACTCGTTGGTAAACTCACTTCTCTCTGACATTGTTCATTATATCAATTACAAAGGGTATCAATGACAAATTAATTTCGTCAGTATTTTTCAGAGAGTTCTAGAACTGTTTACTTCTCAATTACACTGTTAATTATTGTTCTTTACAGACAAAATCATCGATTGATTAAAAAGTTATCGGTGATATTTGAGGGGTTTTTGAAAATTTTAAATTAAATTGAAAATTTAAATTAAATATTACAGACAGAATTATCGACGGAATGATTAAAAATATTAATATTTAATTATTTATCGGTAAAACTATCGGTAAAATACCTTAATAAAAAGACTAGAGTCCCTCATTTCATAACAAACACGTCTCTTCTTCTTCTTATGTAAAAAACACAAATGTCCATTTCTTTCTTTCTCTTCTCTCCTTAACTCCTTTTCTTTTCTCTTATCTTCTCCTCCGCACATAGGTATATATGTCTTCTCTTCTCCTTTTCTTTTCTCTTCTTAATTTTTTTTAATTAACATACTTTATGAATTTGTTTTTTTTATCTTCTCAGCTTCACTCGTAATTACATTAAGGTAAGATTTCTTTTTTTCTTTTTTTCATTATATCTATTTTTTTAATTTTTTTGTTCTTAATAATTGTATCAATATTGTTGTAGGATTTTTTTTCATGTGAGATTAATTTTGTTGGATTTATTTTTCAATTTCAATTAAATTATTTTATTTGTTGCTAGATTATGAGTTCTGAAATAGGTTTTCTAGGTTAGGTTGAAATTGTTTTTAATTGATTTATTTATTTGTTGTTGTTGTGTTTTTGTGTGTTATTAATTTGTTGTAAATTTGTTTGAGTTGATTTTTTTCTTTTTTTCCCCAAGCCACTCAGTTTTTTTAAAAAATTATTTTTAAATAATTACTAACGGTATTACCGATAGATTAAGTTCGACGTCGGTATATTCTAGAGAGTTAGAAAATAATTACTGCAAATGCCATTGTGCTAGTGTTTTATCTCTGATAGAATTGTATACAGTATTTATGTCAGTTATATGGCAACATTCCCGAGAGAAATACTGATGGAATGAAGCAGACGATTTTTTTCGTGCGCTTTTCCCGCCAGTAAATCTGTTGATAATTTTATTATTGACGGATTCACCAACAAACTAAAAATTACCGACAAGAGTTTTACTGATATAGCATTTCTATCCGTGTGCCCATCAATAAATTTATTGCCAATAGAAGATTCCATCGGTATTTTTAAGAATTATGGTAGTGTCGGTTGTTTTATAAAATATTATATCAATCACATTTCAAATGTTTCAAACATTTCTCAATTGGATCCTCTTTTCAATTTTTTCAAAAAATCTCCCCCATCGCATTGTTCTAATGGGAAAAAAAAAATTGAACATTAGATGGAAAACAATTAGGACAATGACAAAATGATTCAAACCCAGGACACGCTCCATCATGCTTGTAGATCCACTCAGCCAAGTAAGGAAGTTGACTTTGGAGGACATAATTTATCCATCACATGGATATATACAGAGAAAACGAAGGAGTTTTAGCACAGGTATACATCATGACCCTCTTTTTTTTCTTTTTCTTTTTTTCCAACATGTAAATCAATCGGTTACGTACTGTTTTGACAAGTTCTAGGCTACCAAACGATTGGATCTTGTCCCCTGGACTGGACTTCCAGACCGCTTTCTCAGTTCGTCCTAAGAGTGGTTTTTTCTTCCATTGTAGCAGTTCAAGATACGAGGTCATATATATATATATATATATACACGCTTACGATTTCTAAAAAATCAATAGTTAATACCATTCATTATATTGAATTTCATTTTGTCACCCGAAAAGATCCATCTTGTTTGATTCCCACTAGCTCTACAGCAACCCATAAATTTTATTTTCCCAATAAAATGTCACTAGCTCATTGACCAAGTAACCTGCAGGCAGGCAGGCAGTCAGTTATGAGAGCATACCTAGCTAGGAGTGAAAAGGAAAAAAGAAGAAGAAGATAAGTAGCTGGATAGCTAATGACATTGGAACAACAATATATAATATAGTTTTTCTTTTCATAGTAATAATCACAGAAGGTTTTATAAAAAGCATGCTGGCGGATGTCCGCCATGAAAAGAGATAAAGTATTTACATAGAGCAGCGCCAATGGATAGAAAGGAAAAGAACTAGAAAACAAAAGAAAGGCTGACAAAATGGTACCGCAAGCCATTCAACTTTTCTCAGCGTCTTCTTATTCAGCTTCGAACACTTGTTCAGTTTCGAATACAACAAGCACACTGATATGAAGATCATTACTCTCTCCAAGTAATACCATAAGAGGATAGTTTCCATGTCTTTCACTAAAATCTGCCATTAACCATCATTGTCCATTGAACCAGGAGTTTATCAAGTAATGTGCGTAGAACACACTAATTAAAAGAACCCCACCATGAATTGAATTAAAAAAGTTATTAAATCTTGAGAAATCTAACTTAACTGGTCATGTTTTATATATGTATATTCTCTAGAGATTACCAGTTTGAATCCCACAAACCTCAGAGCCACTAGAAGTTTACATAATCGTAAACTTCAAGGCATATAGAATTAATCAAGGTACGCGTAAATTGGTTTGGATATCTACATTAATAAAAAAAATTATTGAACCTAATATAATTATTAAATCTAATTTGAAAATGATTTGACCTGAGGTTCAAATCGGGGACTTCGATGCTTGATTTGAATTAAAATTTTTTAAATTTTTTTTAATAACTAGTTATGATCGGATCAATCAAGTTAATACCAAATTGATTTTTTTAAAATTTAATCTCAATTTTAATTAGAGCTCAGAGAAATTTTAAAACAATGATGTATAATTAACGGCCATGGATGAAATTAAAAATAGCAAAGAGGCTGATAAATATCGAAAATCGAAAACTCCAATGAGTAGTATCGTCAACATTCAGTAATTGATGACGCTCTCACAATCAACTAAAGTTAAAGAGGTATCCAGTACCCATGTGAACATGAACGTGATAAATGGACAAGAAAAAATTGTTTGCAGGCCAAAGGGAACCAAAAGTTCGTACGTTGGTTCTCATGAGTCTTCTCCATGAACATGCCCGCAGCCACCCTCACGTTGCTGGGGACGCAAGAGTCTTTCTCGACGTCTCTACCCCACACATGATTCACATGAAGACGTTAGAGATTAATTTGTTACGGACAAGACAGTAGTAAACAGGTGCCAATGTGTGTGTGTGTGTGTGTGTGCGCGCGCGCTTCGATATACAGAAATAACAGCTCAGGTTAATTATAGGACCTGAGAGTTTCTAATATTTCTGCTGCATGTTGCCTTCCTCATGAGCTCCCACATGGATTCCCATTTCCTGCAAAAATACAACTCATCTCGAGATTTCTAAGCAGTTTTTCAAGGTCAGATACAGAAAGATTCTACCAACTACGTGCAAGTGTTGTGTTTCCCCCAATCATGTTCCTTTCGCTGCAGAGTATCTCACTAAGGTGTTGTCTTTAAGTCAAAAGAAAGGGCTTGACTGTGCTCTTCCACTCCATGAACTGATACAAAATAATCATTCTAAGAAAAAACAAAGATCTTAATCTTAAACAGTAACAATATCCTAATTCTTCTTTGAAGGTTGCAAGAGAAAAAAAAACATAATAAAATATAGATTATTTTTTTATTTAAGGACTTGTTTGCATGATTAAAGATTGTATGTGGGTAGAAACCCATGTGATGATCAGCTTGTAGCGTGTGTGTGTGGGAGTGTATTATTTTCTTCTCTTTTTTTTTGTTATTTATTTAATAATGGAAATTCTTAGACTCATGCACTCTATGGTTAGCATCATGTATCAAATTTATTTATTTATTTATTTATTTGGGAACAGGAGCATCAATATATATTTTTCTTTCGTCCTCTCGCTAGGCAAACTATCTTTCACCTCCTCTTTTTTCTTTGGATTCCTTCTTCTTTTATCAAGCCGGGGCTTAATTATAGGTTTTGTTTCTCGTTATCATTCATCTGAGTGGCCCTTTCATCATGGGAGTACAAGGCATGATTGCTATTGGAGCCAGATTCCCACTTGCTAAGATTTCTTGTTTGTGTGTGTGTGTGTATGATTATAGGCTTCTTGTACATGAGTTTCTTACTCCATACCAGTTCTATTCCCACTTATTTGGGATCATGTTAGGACAGCACACAGCTAAACCATGCACTAACTTAATCTGTATTTCTTTTTAATTTTATGAAAAAGAAAAGGTAGCATATTTTGAAAAAAATAACAAGTTTTGATGGGTTTTTCTAGTGATCACTTCATGGATCGACCTGAGTTTTTAACCTTATTACACCATGTTAATTTTAATTTAATTTTTATTTTTATTGGAACTCGGCCACCTCGTCATTTTCTGTCAATAATATCATGTTTTTCAGATCCACACAAGTTCAGAAAATCGCCCAAACTTCCATGTCAAGATTGATGCTTAAATAACTTGACGAATGGAGATAATCAGATGTCAATTCCTTCCGGCCTTCTTTGCCCCAAGCTCTCCTTAGTTATTTAATGCGCAAGTCTAATTTTTTTCCCCCACTTCGGAGTAAATTTTGTTTTACAGGCACGGTGGAAGGTGTAACATTGTCTTGCTAGATAGAATCATGCACATCTTTTAGATTGTATGAAAAATATAGGATGATTACAATAATTAACTCAGTATTCTAAAATTATTGTATAAAAATTTGAAGATTTGACACGAACCTTGTTCATATTTAAAAAATAAATATTACAGAAACTCTTTTTTTTTTACCTTGAATGCGCTTAAGTATTTTACAAAGATAGTTAAAAAAAATAATAAATATAAAAAAATGGAAACATTTTTTTGTACATGAACGATATAAATTTTATTATTTTATTTTAGTCAATTTTTTTTAGTTTCACTTTTAATATTCTCTATCTAATTTCTAAAAATTCTAATTAATTTAAATATTTTTTCTAGGTATTAATTAAGAGAGATTGAGGTATAAAAGGAGTGTTCTTTCAGATCTTCAAACTTTTGGATGGTCTATATGATTTCATGGTATTTCAGAAAGTTTTTTTATAATTTATATAAAAATATTTATTTTGGTACAACAATAATAAGATTTTTACAAATAATTGAATTACATACCTGCTTATTATTCTTGCTAAACTTTATTTCGTTTGCTTGTGTAGCTATTTAATATCAATATTAAACGTACGAACTACTAATTAAGATTAATCAGTTTTAATGGGTAAAACAATTTTTATATTTGAAATTTTTTTAAGGATTTTGATTTGAATTCCAAATCATAAAAAATAAACAAAAAAATTAAAAGAAAATCCTCTGATTTACTACAGTAATTCCAGATTAAATATACTATTCCAAAAATACACTTCTTTCTTTTCTCTCAAAATCCTTGCTACTTCTATTTATTTTCATCCTTTCAAAACTCTCTTTTGCATCTGAATTCATGCGTTCTAGTGTCTTCAATTTTTTTTTAATACACGCTTTGCTCAAGTGGCGTGATTATATTTTGTCAAGAAATCATCTCAACTCAATAGGTTAAATTGTTAGGTAATGTTTCAGGATATGATTTATATTATTCTCCAACACCCCCCTCAAATAAAAGTTTTTTAAACTTGAAATTAACACAAATTCATATTATCTTATGTTTAATTTTTATTAAATAAATAAAAATAATAAAATTCAAACTCGTGACTGTTTCATAATCAAAACTCATGAATTGTAAGAAAGAGCAGAAACAGCAGAAGCAGAACATTTGTTTTCATCACAGGAGGTTGAAGAAGAGGCTAAAAAGAAATTTGTTTTTTTGACACTCCAGGTGAGCTTCCCAATATTCCAGAAGTTGCAGAGGCACAACAGGTTCCTAAAGTTGTTGCCTAATCAAGGTGTTATTCTCATTTTATAAAAGCACTAATTAGGAAGGAAAAAAAAAATTGGTCAACCTAGTAACTTATGCATTTTTATTTTCATTTTCTTTCACCTTATAAAGGAAATGTTGTAAAATAGCTAAGAATATTAATTTAATTCAATTCCATAAATATTTTAAATAATATAATTAAATTTAGTTATGTGATTTAGTATTTTATTCCAAATATAAAAATTATAACATAGTATTAATTAAATTCAAACCACATATGAAATTAAATTCAATTATTTATATAATTTAATTCTAAACAAACCGTAAAGAAACGATCAAATAAAAATATGACACAATCATGGAGGTTATTTATAGTTCTCCTCCCTCCTAGCTACAAAAACAAATAGATGAGATAACTCACTAATTAACTATATATTTATATATAATATTCATAAGATTTCATTAGACATCGTTACTTTTTTTTGTTAATCTTCATTGAGAAATTGAAATCTCTATAAACAAGACAGTAAAAAGTATAGAAAAGTTTCTTTTCAAGTTTATTTGTTAAATTATTTATAAAATTTATTTTTTAATTTCAAGACTTGGGCCTAATTTCAAGCCTAGGCACTAGGCACAGATGAGCCTGGAAACAACCAAGCCTATCACTCCTAGGCCAGGAAAACGACCCATGTTCGGAGCTTTCGGGTGTACACTGCGTTGTCCACCATCATCTGAGAATCGCCGGGTTCCGTTGAAACTTACGGCCACCACGTCCAAATGATACTTTCAGGTTTTTTTTTCACTTAAGAATAAATGGAAATACTCTCCCTTAACCACTTAAAAATCAAATTTTCTCATATTTTACTGTCAGTTAGTGTTTGATTTGAAGTTGAAAAATGGTTACAAGAGTAATTTTTAAAAATGCAAAAATGAATGTAAAAAATTGTTTTTTTTTTTAATTGTTTGAAACAAAATTAAAAACTGAGTGATTTTTTTTTTCCTGATAAGAAAACATTTTAAAGGAATTAACAATTCAATTGGAAGAACTAGCTGCTGCTGGGAGCTTAGTCGTATTAGAACTTTGTTTTGTAATTGAAAATCAACTCTTTACCTATACAGTCTCCTCCCCGAAAATGCTTCGTTCGAACAATCACGTAAGGAAACCCACTCTCACTGTCTCACATATACTATAGCTGAAGTGAAGGGCTTGGTCCAGCCTCCAATTGTGGTTTTCACATTTGTACAAAGTAGAGATAGGAGTTGACAACAGGACTTCAAAGACCAAGCATGCAAGAACCAAGCAAATTAGAGCAAGTAGAGAACATAACTTCCGGTAATTTTTATAGCTGTCATGACATAGAGCAAGATCAACAACTGTCCAAAAATAAATAGGCAGTAAGCAAACCAAACCAAGTTCTAAAAGGAAGCTGCGTGAACTCACTGATTCATAGCCATCACCATCTGTTTGGAAGTCCAATCAAAGGCTGCTGTTGGATTTACGGGAAATGTAAAAGCAACTGGGGCAGTATTAGCTTTTGCAGATATCCTCTTTCATAAACTAACTTTCACATGCATTTGGACATAATGTCCTCTAACAGTAATTGCTTTTTCTTGAGTTGTTTTTTATTCTCAGGTCACCATCCAGTTGAGTAGCAAACACCATGCAGAAGTCATTCTTCAACAACGTTGACAAGTTCGTATTCAATCAGCGACAGGTTGTTATCTTCCTTCACAGTGAAATCAGCAGGTTCAGTGACTTCAACACGGCCCCACTTGTCCACAGCAAGCCTCATTGATCCTTTAAACATGTCGATTTTCGCATTGCGAAGGATCACAGTAGAATCCTCTTTCATCAAGTCCACTAAGAAAAGATAAGAACATGAGTTAAACAAAACAAACAGGACTAGGAAAATCCAAAAATAAAGATGCAGGATTGCATAATCCAGATTCAAATCATCAATTCCTCACTTGACAGATGAAGAAACCAAAACCACACATGCCTCGTGCTCTTTTGAAAAAAAAAATTTAGAAGAAAAGCCTCAAACAAATCATCAAAACACAAACTCAAAACAAGGTTGCAGTTATTTAGTTGGGAGTGACAGTGAAAATGGTTGCAGCATCTAGAATCTGAACTAACGTGTGTTTGGTAATGCGATTTAGTGGTTTTTTCAAAGTGTTTTTCATCTTATCAAAATCATCAAAAACCACCTAAAAAGGCATCAATTTGATGTTTTTTTCACACAAAAAACGCTTTGAAAAGCACCTCAACTGCAATGTCAATCGGTATGGTTAAAGGGTTTTCTTTTTTGGTGCCATGTACAAAGAAGATTTATCAATTTGATCCAAAATGTCACCCAAACATCTTTCCATAAGTAATCTTATCAGATAAATAGTTCTGACAAAGAAAAAGCCATCGAGAAATGATGGGAAATCTAAACGCAATTGCATTGCCAGAATAATATTGAACCCTGCAAGCACTCAAAGAAAGAGGGCATTTGAACAAATTCAAGATAAAACTATTTAATCACA
>Ga0325402_1006884_pt1 | contig 10781 bp, 15 predicted proteins | sample PopdelMetagenome_22_FD_207212 | JGI IMG/M metagenome (GOLD analysis project Ga0325402, IMG submission 207212) | Populus deltoides microbial communities from Bellville, Georgia, United States - Xylem-PdKOR-R3 | ecosystem: Host-associated > Plants > Phyllosphere > Stem > Wood/Secondary xylem...
GAGGATAAAACACAAGGTTTTATTTCAACAACAAAAGCTTTATAAAATAAACAAAAAGCTTAATACACGTCCTCTCTCTTTCTCTATAGTGTTTCTTTCTTCTCTATCTTATATATCTCACACACACTGATAATAGCACCTATTTATACACAAATTGAAAGTAAAAAAAAAATATTAATTGGCGGCTTAAAAAGGTTGCTGGCGGTTTCTGAAGGCGGTTGACAGCTGGCGGCTGGCGGTGACTGCAAGTGGTGGTTGCAAGTAGTGGTTGCTGTTTTTGACCTTCTTGAATGAGTTTAATGCAACAAATCCCCCCTTTTAAACTCAATCGAGGAATGTTATGTCAAACATGAACTTCAATCTGATAAATATTTCTTCCTTTAATGGCTTTGTAAAGATATCTGCAACTTGAGCATTTGTTTTGCAGGATATCAATTCAACTTCTTTGTTCTTCACATGCTCCCAGATAAAGTGATGACGTGTATCAATGTGTTTACTTCTTTCATGATACACTGGGTTCTTTGCTAATGCAATCGTTGATTGATTATCAATATAAATCTCTATAAGATTTTCTTGAGGAAATCCCAAATGGCATACAACATATTTCTTAACCATATTAAATGGCATACAACTGAGTTGGCAGCAACATACTCAACTTCACAGCTTGATAACGTTACTATCGATTGTTTCTTGGATGACCATGTGAAAGATGTATCTCGCATGAAAAAGACAAATCCTGTTATGCTTTTCCTTTCATCCAAATCTCTACCCCAATCACTATCCGAGTAGCAAACAAGATTGAAGTTTTTACTTGAGGTATAAAACATACCTTCATTTATTGTTCCTTTGATGTAGCAAAGAATTCTCTTGGCTGCATTCAAGTGAGACTGGTCTGGTGTCTCCATGTATCTGCTGATAAGTCCAACTCCGTAGAGTATATCTGGTCTGGTACATGTCAAGTACCTTAAGCTTCCTACTAAGCTTTTGAAGTAAGTTGGATCAACATTTCCAACTTTACTCTTCCTCAATTCCACTCCATTTTCAACTGGAGTTAATACCAGATTGTAGCTTTCCATCTTGAACCTTTCAAGAATATCTTTGGCATAACTGCTTTGGGATACAAAAATCCCTTCTTCTTTCTAAACTACTTTTAAACCAAGAAAATGTGCCATCAGACCAATGTCTGTCATCTCAAACTCCTGTACCATGCTTTTCTTGAAGGCTTCAAACATGGTAGGGTTGTTGCCGGTGAATAGCAAATCATCAACATATAGGCACGCAAATAATATGCTGCCATCTACTTCTTTCTTCACATATATTGCGTGTTCATATGAACATTTTTCAAATTCATTATCTTGAAAATATCTGTCAATTCTGGTATTCCAAGCACACGGAGCTTGCTTCAAACCGTAGAGGGCTTTCTTCAACTTGTATACTTTGCCTTCATTTTCAGCTTCAATGTATCCAAGTGGTTGTTCAACATAGATCTCTTCTTCTAGGAAGCTATTCAGAAATGTTGACTTCACATCGAGTTGATAGATCTTCAATCTATGTTGTGCAGCTAGTGAGATCATTAGTCTGATTGTCTCTAGCTGAGCTACTGGAGCAAATACTTCTCCATAGTCAATGCCTTCTCTCTGTTTGTAGCCTTTTGCCACCAATCTTGCTTTGAATCTTTGTACTTCTCCCTTTTGCATTCTTTTTTGTCTTATAGACCCATTTGACACCTATTGCTTTCTTGTTTTCTAGTAGATTAGTCAACTTCTAGGTGTCATTCTTCTCAATAGCATGTATTTCTTCATCCATTGCTTTTATCCACTTCTCTTTTGTGACAGCTTCGTTGAAGCTAAGTGGGTTATTATCTGCAAAGAAACAAAATAGACTTGTATCTTCCATGACTTGAGTGGCATCATACAGCTCTTCTAGATTTCTCATCCTTCTTGGTTCTTCTGATGAGGATGCTGATGGTGGTGTTGATGATGATTCTGGTGTGTTTCTCCTATTAAATACAGGGGATCTGTGTACTGGACTTCGTCTACTGGTAATATTGGACCTTCTATAAGTACTGTTGGTACTTCCACTTCGTCTTCAAGGATCAAATCAGTGCTGATCCATTTGACTGCTTCTTGATCATCATTCTATTGCCAAGTTTTATCTTCTTCAAAGATAACATCTCTACTCATAATTACCTTCTTTGTGATGGGATTATACAGCTTGTATCCCATTCTTCTATCACCATATCCGACAAAGATGCATTTCTTGCTTTTATCATCGAGTTTAGTCCTTCTTGCATCTGGGATCTTTGCATATGCCACACAACCAAAGACTCGAAGATGAGTAACACTTTGTTTGTGACCACTTCATGCTTCTTCTGGAGTGACAACTTGCAAACTTCTGGTTGGGCAGCGATTCAATAGATGCACTGCACATGATACAGCTTTAGCCCAGTATTGTTTGGGCAGCTTCTTTGCTTTAAGTAGACTTCTTGCCATGTTAAGAATCGTTTAATTCTTTCTCTCAGCTACACCATTCAGCTGTGGTGTATAAGTTGGTGTTGTCTGATGTCCGATGCCTTGTTGTGTACAAAAGGCTTCAAAGTAATTTAAAGTGTATTCTCCACTTTGATCAGATCTCATTGTTCTGATCTTATAGCCACTTTGCTTCTCAACAATTGCTTAAAATCTTTAAAACAATTGAACACTTCTAACTTCCTCTTCAGAAAGTATATCCATGTCTTTCTGCTAAAATCATCAATGAAAGTAAGGAAGTACCTATTTTATCCAGTTGACATAGGCTTTATAGGACCACACACATCTGTGTGTACTAACTCCAGTGGCTGATTTGCTTTCCAGTTGACTTCTTTGGCAAAACTGGATCTATGATGTTTGCTGAGGACATAACTCTCAAAGACTTCATCTGGATGATCAATGTGGGGCATACCTTTGACCATCTTCTTGTTTGCTAGCATCTTCAGACTTGTGAAATTCAGATGTCCAAGCCTTAAGTGTCAAAGCCACTCTTCATTGTTGGTGATGGCACTCAAACACTTTACTGCATCATATTGGATGTTTAAAGGAAACATCCTATTCCTGGACATCTTCACATAGGCAATTAATCTCCCATTGTAGTCTATAATTGTCAGATGATAATTCTTCATGTAAAGAGTATAACCTTTCTCAATAAGTTGACCTATACTCACCAAGTTTTGCTTTATGGTGGGGACATAGTAAACATCTGCGATGTAGCTATGATCATCATTCTTCAACTTGATTGGGATGTTGCCTTTACCTTTGAATGGAACTTTTGAGGTATCTCCAAAGGTGACTAGACCTTGTATGGTCTCATCTAGATCACAAAATAGATCCCTTTTGGCCACACATGTGATTGCTGGCTCCAGTATCTAGATACCAAATATTATCTTGATTCTCGCCAAGTCCTTGTTGGACAAATAATACAACTGCTCCTCTTCTATTGGCATCCTTCTCTGTATAGTTGGCTTGTTCACGTACCTCTAATGGAGCTTTCCTTCGACATTCAGTGCTATAGTGCCCAAATTGATTGCAACTATAACACTGGATATTCTTCTTGTCACGGTTATTGTAACCACCTCCTCTTCCTCTAGAAGTGAATGCTTGTTGTCCTCGACCTCCTTTGGTGTTGTTTCTACCACCTCTTCCTCTAAATCCTGTATTCCAAGATCCTCTTCCTTGAAATCGCTGAAATCCTCCTTGTCTTTGTTGACTTCTTCCCCGAGTGGTATAGCCACTTGTTGAAGTCTTCCCTTGCTCATATCTGTCTTTGAGAGACAACCTTGCTTGTAAGGCATGCTCAATTGCCTTATCTCCATTTCTTTTCATAATCTTTTACTCATGAGCTTGCAAAGAACTCATAAGCTCATCCACCATCAACTTGTCCACTTCTTTGGACTCTTCAATAGCGACAACAATAAAATCAAATTTTGGATCTAGGGATCTCAAAATTTTCTCAGTAATCCGAGCATCTGTGAGGGCTTCTCCATTTCTTCTCATTTGATTGACTATCACCATAATTCTTGTGTGATAATCAGAAATAGATTCTAAGGCCTTCATTTGCAATAATTCAAACTCACCTCGCAAAGATTGGAGATGAATCTTCATGATTCTGTCAGCACCTTTGTATCTTTGTTGGAGAGCCTCCCATATTGCTTTCGATGTTTCTGCGGAAGCAATGATCTCAAATATGGCTTCGTCAAGACCTTGATAGATGATGGTCTTTGCTTTATTGTCTTTCTTTCTATTGGCTTTGTGGACTTTCTTTTATGCCTCTTGTAGAGCATCTTCTGCTTCTTTGGACTCTAGTTCGTCATAACCATATTGCACAATCTCTATACACTCTTGTGAACCAAGAAATGCCTTCAATCTGATACACCAACAATCATAGTTGTCTTTGGTTAGCTTTGGGATGAGTGTTTGTGCATTTTTTGTAGTCATTTTGCTCTTTGAATGACTATATCACCTTCTGGGACCGTAGATGGATCCGGAATACTCAAAATAGTAGGGAACCAATCTGACTTGGTTGAAAATAGGTCAGAAATGGGCTGAACCGGTCAGGAAATCAATTCTGGATGTTGGGCGGTTCGCTGGGGTTGAACCGAGAATATTCTCTTGGCTCGGCTAGCGGCTCGGCTTGGAGGCGACTTAGGCGGCTCGACGTGGCTCAAATATGGCACGTGTGCTCTCCAGTCGTCTTCTTCCTCAGGGCATGTCGGCTGCGCGTGGGCTACAGATGCAAACTTTCAGGCGGCGCGTGTGGGCTACCGATGGCTCCAATGAATCAGATTTTTGCACCAGTGAATTCGTATGGATGAACCCTATACTTTGGAACGATTAAAACGTGGTTTTAACAACTTTGAAAAATTAGATGTATCCCAACAACGCTTCTGTTTTCTGATGAACGGGGCTCTGATACCAATTGTTGGTGGGAGAAACCACTAATGGTGGCTTTGAAACACTCAGAGGGGATAAAACACAAGGTTTTATTTCAACAACAAAAGCTTTACAAAATAAACAAAAAGCTTAATACACGCCCTCTCTCTTTCTCTAGTGTTTCTTTCTTCTCTATCTTATATATCTCACACACACTGATAATAGCACCTATTTATACACAAATTGAAAATAAAAAAAAATCTTAATTGGCGGCTTAAAAAGGCTGCTGGCGGTTTGTGAAGGCGGTTGACAGCTGGCAGCTGACGGTGACTGCAAGTGGTGGTTGCAAGTTATGGTTGCAAGTAGTGGTTGCTATTTTTGACCTTCTACAATGAGTTTAATGCAACACAAAAGACTAATCAATCTTCCCAGTAGAATTAATTCACGTTGTCTGGAGACTCTGAATCTTTCTGGCTGTGCAAATCTTAAGAAGTGCCTAGAGACTGCAAGGAAACTGACATATTTAAATTTAAATGAGACTGTTGTTGAGGAGCTTCCCCAGTCAATTGGGGAACTCAGTGGACTTGTTATGTTGAATTTGAACAACTACAACCTCCTGGTGAATCTTCTAGAAAACATGTATTTGCTGACATCTCTTCTAATTGCTGACTTCTCTGGCTGCTCTTCTATCAACATGTAAGATACCAATCAGTAAAGAATAATTGAATAGCCACTTCGAGGGAGCTAAGTCCTCCTAGTACTCTGTATTGATAAAATTCTGCTTGCTTTCTTATTAAATCTCACAACTTAAATAGTAAAACAATTACTGAAATTAAGCAACAATTAACAACCCATAATTAATACTACTCTGTAACGGACTCCAACGTAACTCTCAATTAATTACTACATAACAGTCCTATTTTCCCAAGACCCATGATCAGGTCAAATTAACAACCCCAATTTAATAATGACTGCGTAAAATATTCTAACGTAACAACTAAATAATTAACTGCATAGCAACCCCATGTTTCCAAGACCCTTGTCCAGATCACCCAAGGCCACGTCTTAACAGACCCATGACAATCCCTCCTCCATCAGAAGACCTTGCCCTCAAGGTCAGGGAAGTCTTTTTGCAGCTTATGAAATTCAACCCAGGAGGCATCATCGACCTCCAGCCCCTTCCATTTAACCAACAGCTCACTGACAGCGCGTCCATTCTTCTTTTTAAGGCGTCGCTGCAAGATTTCTTCAGGCTCAGCTTGTGGACCACCTCCAACAGTTAATGGAGGAATAGTAGTCACCAGCAAATTTCGAGCACCAAGCTTCTTCTTTAAAACTGAAACATGAAATACGGGATGAAGGAGGGAGGTGGAGGGAAGGTTCAAACGATAAGCAACACCACCAATCCGCTCTTCTATCTGATAGGGTCCATAAAATCTGGGAGAAAGCTTGAGATTTTTACGCTGCACAACCGAATGTTGTTTATATGGTTGGAGACGAAGGTAGACCCAATCTCCTACTTCAAAATGTCGTTCAGTACGTTTTAAATCTGCAAAACGCTTCATCCTCTCTTGGGCCACCTGTAGGTTTCCACGTAATAGGCGCAAGATCTGATCACGGCTCCTCAGGGTGTCTTCCACAGACTGAACTGCAGTTGTCCCTGGTGAATGAGCCAACAAAGGTGGGGGTGGGTATCCGTAAACTGCCTCAAATGGTGAAAGTTTAGTAGAAGCATGAATGTTGGTATTATACCACCATTTTGCAAGAGGCAACCAGCGTGACCACTCCTTAGGCTTATCCCCAGAAAAACACTGTAAATACTGCTCCACACATTTATTCACAATCTTTGTTTGACCATCCGTTTGGGGATGATAAGCCGACGAAAATTTGAGCTCAGTCCCATGCAATTTGAACAACTCTTTCCAAAATAAGCTAGTGAACACAGGGTCTCTGTCACTGACAATAGATGTAGGCATTCCATGCAGTTTTAAAATATTGGTAATAAAAATCTGTGCAATTTTGGTGGCTGTATAAGGATGCGCAACAGGCTAAAGAATCTACCGAGTGCGGTTTCTGAGTTAGTATGTCTTGAAAAACTTGATCTTTCTGGTTGCTCGAGTATCACGGAGTTTCCAAAGGTTTCAAATAATATAAAGGAGCTGTATTTAGATGGGACAGCAATACGAGAGATTCCCTCTTCAATAGAATGTTTGTGTGAACTTAATGAATTGCACCTGCGAAACTGCAAACAATTTGAGATTCTTCCAAGCAGCATCTGCAAGTTGAGAAAACTGCAGAGGCTTAATCTCTCAGGTTGCCTCCAATTTAGGGATTTTCCAGAAGTTTTGGAGCCGATGGTATGTTTGAGATATCTCTATTTAGAACAAACAAGCATCACAAAGTTGCCTTCACCGATTGGAAATCTCAAGGGACTTGCATGCTTGGAAGTGGGAAACTGCAAAGATCTAACGGGCATCAAATGTCTTGTTGTCTTTCAATTGCCCGAGAGTCGCGTGGATTTAGATTGTTTGCGTAAGCTAAATCTAGATGGTTGCCATATATGGAAAGTGCCGGACAGTCTTGGTCTTTTATCGTCACTGGAAGTGTTAGATCTAAGTGGAAACAATTTTCAGACTATACCTATAAGCATCAATAAACTCTTTGAGTTGCAATATCTCGGATTAAGGAATTGCAAGAGACTTGAATCATTACCGGACCTTCCACCACGGCTATCAAAGTTGGATGTAGACAATTGCAGGAGTTTGCATTATCTAGTATCAATCTCATCAACTGTAGTTGAGGGGAACATTTTTGAATTCATTTTCACTAATTGCTCGAGATCGCGTTGGTTCAATCAAATCTTGGCGTACTCATTATTGAAATTTCAACTTTACACCAAAAGGTTATACCATCAGGTTTGTTTCTCAAACCTCTGATATACATCTTTTTTTTTTCTCTATTTGCCACCTTTCATTTTAAAAAGATGTTATTTGAATATTGTGTTTACAGCTACCCGATGTTCCAGAAGGGGCATGTAGTTTCTGTCTTCCTGGAGATATGACTCCGGAGTGGTTTAGCCATCAAAGTTTAGGATCTATAGTAACATTCCAGCTATCTTCACATTGGGCTAATACCAAGTTCTTGGGTTTCTTTCTTTGCGCTGTCATTGCATTTGATTCTTTCAAACATAGTTTGCAAGTTAAATGCACATATCACTTCCACAATGAGCATGGTGATAGCCATGATCTCTATTGCTATCTCCATGGTTGGTATGGTAAGAAGCGCATCGACTCAGAACACATATTTGTGGGACTTAATCCCTGTTTGGTTGCCAAAGAAAATAATATGTTTAGTAAATACAGTGAGGTCTTAGTTGAATTTCAACTGGAAGATATGAACGGCTATCTCTTACCATTAGATCTTTGTCAAGTGGTTGAGTGTGGTGTCCGTCTACTGCATGCCAATGATGAAGATGAGATACAACGCTTTCACTTGATCATGTTAGACTCCTCTCGTTTGTGTCCTTCCATATTTGCCATGTCTTATTTTCAAAAGATGCTGTTTAAATTGTGTTAACAGATGCCAGCTGGGAAATGTAGTTTCTACCTCCCTGGAGATGTGACTCCAAAGATGTGACTCCCTGGAAATGGGGATCTACAGTAACATTCCACCTATCTTCACAGTGGGCTAATAGCAAGTCCTTCCTGGGTCTCTGTTTTTGCGCTGTCATTGCATTTTGTTCTTTTGGCCATAATTTGCAAGTTAAATGCACATATCATTTCCGCAATGAGCATGGTGATAGCCATGATCTTTATTTCTATCTCCATGGTTTGTATGATGAGAAGCGCATCGACTCAGTGAGGTTTCAGTTGAATTTCAACCATATTCATGGGATTCGATCCTGTTTGGTTGCCAAAGAAAAGGATATGTTTAGTGAATACAGTGAGGTCTCAGTTGAATTTCAACCAGAAGATATTTACGGCAATCTCTTACCATTAAATCTTTGTCAAGTGTACGAGTGTTGAGTCCGTTTACTGGATGCCGAAGATAAAAATGAGATGCATCGCTTTGCTTTGACCATGCAAGACTACTATAGGTTTTGTCCTCTGGATCGAGATGAATTGGAAGCAATGTTCCAAGCCAAGAGAGCAAGGTTCGAAGGCATGAGATGGATGAAATTTGCCAAACTTGACAAATTTGAAAAATTCAAACTTTAATGGATGAAATGGAGAGCAAACCATAGCTTATCTTTGGACCAAGTACACGAGAGTGCAAGTGCATATCTTTTAGAGAAAACTTTGTATATTATTCTTGTTGCTACTGCTGCTATAGTTAAAATTTAGTCTTCGTAGCAAAACTAATGATTTTTTTTACTAGAATTGACAAAGGTTAATTAAGTCGTTCTCTTTTCTTTTTTTTTTGCATCCTATATACTTAAAAATTTTATTTTTATTTAAAAAAATTTAAAAATAAATTAAAAAAGATATGAAATTAATAAAATAAGATTATGTTATTTATAGATTTTAAATTATAGAGATTAAATAATTATATTTTAATATGACACCAAGCTTTTATTTTCTTGCAAGCATTTTTTTTTTAATACTTTACTTTTCAATGTTAGCATAGAATGGCAGTACTGTTAGAACAATTGAAGTATTGTAACTAAAAGAGAAGTAAAATACCTGTTTTTTTTAGATATTGTTTTAAAAGGTAAATAGCTTAATATATGTCTCTACGTTTTCAAATATGTTTATTTTGTATTTCCATGATGATATCTTTTTTTTTTTTAATATATCATTTTAACAAGTTTTACCAATCAATTTGACAAAATTTCATTTCATATTGAAAACGCTCTTACACCACACAAGAGCATGCATGATTTTATTTCTTTGAAAAAAATGAAATTTTTATTTCTAAAATCTTTTATTCTTAAGTAATTTTGAAATTTTAATTTTTTAAAACATAAAAGCATTTCTGACAAAGGAATACACAAATCCGTCTGTGTGATACGCAGAATTTACCTTCTGCTTACAAGTTATTGCATGCTCCACAGCATAACCTTTTTCCAGCCCATTTAATACAAGTTCCACACATGGGTGCTCTGCCCCAGACCCTTCTTAGAAAGTCAACCCCATGCTTCCCTTGAGCTGTCCACCCCACATGCCTCTCTTGGCCAGTCCGCCCTACATGTTCTTATAACCTGGTCTGTCCCTCACGAATTAACCACATGGTCAATTGTCAGCACTCTTGCTGCTATTGTTGTTGTGTTTCTGTCTTGGCCTAGACATGCCATCATCTAGTCCATTGTCTGTGGCTTGGACATTCCGCCATCTCCCCTCAATGCTAGAGAAGGTCCTCACACGTTGCCTACCAAATCTAGCCACTGTCCGTTGTGAGCTGCCAATGCCTTGGTTTGGTCAAGGCAATATGTTCTTGTTGCGCGCTCGCGCCTAGACTTCCCACAAACCCATGAATATTCTGCCAACACCCCTGTTGCAAAATCAGTATGCCTTGTGCTATCCGTCGCCCGGCCCAAAATTGCCATTGTCATACGGGCTGCCACTGCCCTCTATGTCTCTCCAGTAATTTTTTTTGTGTCAGCGCAAGCTTGTCATATTTGAGACGGTGACAAACCACCCCTGTTAAAAGTTTAAAGGTTTTATAAGCCAGTAATGATAAACCACAGCAACTGCTTATGGCATTAGAATTTCATTATATAGAAAAGCTTTACATTATATAAAAAAGTTTCATTATAATTGTAAGAAGAAATGAACATGAAAACTCAAACATCAAATCAATTGATAGATTGATAGTAGGACAAATAGATCATGATGAGGGTGCAGCTAATTAGGGGTGTTTTGGAGTGAATTTTAAATT
>Ga0325402_1006886_pt1 | contig 10781 bp, 3 predicted proteins | sample PopdelMetagenome_22_FD_207212 | JGI IMG/M metagenome (GOLD analysis project Ga0325402, IMG submission 207212) | Populus deltoides microbial communities from Bellville, Georgia, United States - Xylem-PdKOR-R3 | ecosystem: Host-associated > Plants > Phyllosphere > Stem > Wood/Secondary xylem...
ATATTGTAAATGAACGATTGGTCTACATAACAATTGTTACAAAGTACATTCTCTTCCAAAAGCCCGTTAATTTTTTTCTCCCCATCCATATGAATGAAAAATCTGCTTATAGTTACACACGGGGCTTGTAGCTCAGTGGCCTTGGCAGGCTTTGCCCTGCCTGAGTGCCCTGGTTCGAGCTCTCGTGTGTACCCAGCGCTTGAGGGTCTAACTGCTGTGGTCCATCGTGGACTTGTTCCGTCCCCCCTCCCGGGTTCGATCCTCTATGTGCATGCCTGTCACCCCCGCGGTGCCTTACCTGCTTCTGGGCTTGCAGGATGTCCAGTGGACCGTGGGGAATAGTCGTGGTGCGTGTAAGCTGGTCCGGACACCTCACGTGAATCAAAAAAAAAAAAAAAAATCTGCTTATAGTTTCATAATAAGTTAAAAACATGAATTGATATTTGCTGTGTTTCTATGCCGACGAGGTGTTGTTTTTTGAGGATAGAATTTGGCATAAGACATCTTTTCGCCGAGCTCATATACGTAGTGGTTTGTTAGAGGATTAGAATAATGGAGTGTTTTAACATGCATGATCAGCATTGTCCGTGTACCAGTTTCTTCTTTCGTTCCCTTATGTGCTATGGCCTACCTATTATTCCCAATTCTGAGTTTTGTTTGTTGATCTTGTGATGGAATTCTTAGCTCTTCTCCTGTCCTAGAATCAGGAACGAAGAGTCTTAGTAAAATTGAAGGCATGACTAAATTCAGATCAGTGTGTGCAGTTCCAAGATTATGCAATTTACCAATGATTACCAGTGATCTTATAAAATTCGATTCAAACAAATTTCAAGCAATTTCTTAAAGAGTTCTGCATGCCTGTAATAAGTAGCAGCACCTTCCTCTCTCAAAGGATACAATATTCACATTTGAGGCTGTGTTTGTTTCTCGGGAAGTGATTTTTAAAAAATTATTTTCTAAACTTTTATATGTTTGTCTGCTATTAGAAAAGTTGGTCAACAAAAAATATTTTTTGAAAATCGTGAAAAATTTAGAAATGTCATTATTAAATGATTATATTAAATTTGGTTTTCAAACTTTTGATTGTTATATATATTTTGTTTTGAATATTTTTTTTTCAATTTCATCCCTTATAATTTAATTTTTATATTAACTTTGGTTTTTATTTTTATAATTGTTTTTTGCTTTTTTCTTATTATTTTTTAATTGAAATTTTTTACCTATCAAATTTAGTTCTCATTCTTTTGATTGTTACTTATTTTATTTCAAATAATTTATGAAATGTTAACTATTATTATTTTAATTTCTTCATCTTTTAATTTTTTTTTAGATTTGATCATTATTATTTTGATTATTATTTATTTTATTTGAGATAATTTATGAAATTATATTTTTTCAATTTTATTCTCATTCAACTTTTTAATTTGTAAGATTTCTTCCTCATTATTTTAATAAACTTGAAAAAAAAAAATAAAACGCTAATAAGTTATTTTCCAGCTTATTTTTCATGACATAACCAAATAATAAAAAATGTTTTTCAATTTATTTTTCACTTAACATTGAAAAATAATTCACTTTTTCAGAATTTACTTTTCAAAAGAAAACTACTTTCCAGCAAACAAACGAGGCTTTAGGTTGTAACCATTTAAAACAAGAAAAGGAAAGGACAACAAAAGAGATGTGAGCGCAATTCCAACATGCATGTGATCTGTCGGTTCAAGAGGCTGCAACAAGTTTTTTTTTCTTTTTCTTTGTGGTTAAAATGGTTATTCTATACAATGTTTTATGATTTTCTTGATGATAAATAATATCATTGGATATAAATATAAATATATAAATTAAAAATACAAATATTGAACTTAATAGTTCGAAGATCAAGGATTCTTTTGTATGATATTAAAAAAAAAACTAGAAAGGGGATTAGTAAAACATTGTGAATATCATTGGATATAAATATATAAATTAAAAAAATACAAATATTGAACTTAATAGTTCGAAGATCAAGAATTCTTTTGTATGATATTAAAAAAAAAAAACTAGAAAGAGGATTAGTAAAACATTATGAATATCATTGGATATAAATATATAAATTAAAAATACAAATATTGAACTTAATAGTTCGAAGATCAATGATTCTTTTGTATGATATTAAAAAAAAAACTAGAAAGGAGATTAGTAAAACATTATGAATATCATTGAATATAAATATATAAATTAAAAATACAAATATTGAACTTAATAGTTCGAAAATCAAGGATTCTTTTGTATGATATTAAAAAAAAAAACTAGAAAGGGGATTAGTAAAACATTGTGACCACTTTGGATTTGCATGGTTATTTCAATTTTTTTTTGGTTATTTTTTTTCTAGTTTAATCCTGGCATGTTTTATTAATTTAGAATGGAGACTTATGTATTTTTTTTCTAGGTTTTCATGATTTAAAAAATTGTCTTGTTATTAAGTTGGTTCTTGATTTTAAAAATAAATCAATTTGATTATTTGCAATGAGTTATAAATGATGGGACAAAATTGAAAGTTAGGTGAAGTTGTAGCCTTTTTTTAAAAGGATGACATTTTTATTTTTTGGTCCTTAGTTTCTTTTTTTCTTTTTAGTTTGGCTATTGAACTTTTTTCCCCAACATTCATCATTTCAGTGATTGGTGATTCAGCTTCATGATTTAGTTTATATTTCTTTCTTTCTAGTTATCATAGTCTTAAAAATATCTTGACATTGGTTCTCAATTTTGCAAAAAAAAAAAAAAATTTAATTTTATTGTTTGAGAAAAATAAAAAAATGAGGGGACCAAAATTAAAAACTTGGTGAAATGGAAGCCCTTTAAAAACAAATTGTGTTAGCGCTTTTAAGCTTAGGATTCTATCCAAAATTATTTTTGATCCTTTTAATTTAAAAATTATATGATTTGGTCTAAGATTTTATTTTATTCACATTTAAGTTCTTGAGTTTAACTAAAAAGAGAGAGTTACTGAATTACGATGAAAAAAAGAGAAAGTTATTATTGACCACCACCTAGAGATAAAAAACATCATTCTTGGTGTCAATGGTTTCATTTCACGAGAGGAATGTCATTGAGGTGTTTTTGCCCCTTAACTTGGGGGAAAGGTAAATTGACCTTTGAGAATACTTTTTGAATCAAGATAAATTCTGTGTTTTTTGACCAATTAAACATTGTTTTGAGCTTAGAAATAGATTCATTTATGTTAATAAGTGTGTTTTTCAAGTGTTTTTAGATGAAAAAATACCTTGAAAAATGGTGTTTTTGTGTCCAAAGAGGGGAGAGGAGATTTTCTAGTGATTCTTGATCACCAATTAAACAATTTGGCGAACGTATTTGACACTATAGACAACACATCACCCACCACTGCAAATAATGTGTCGTCTGGTTTCTTCTTCTTTCTTTTCCTTTTCTTTTCTTTTTTTTTTCTAAAAAAAAATGAATGACACATCATTTGTCCATTCAAATAATAATAATAAAAAAAATTAAGCCCAAGCATGCTGGGTCTTTCAAGCCCACATGCCTAGCCCTTCCAAACCCACTTGCCTGACTCTTTTTTGCCTTTGTTTTATTTAAAATTTATTTGATGTAAAATTAACTATATATATATATATATTGCTTTATTAATTTCTTAAATTAATTTAATATATATTTCAGCTATTATTTTTTAAAGTACCATTAAAATCTTATTTTGTTTTCATATTAGATTATAGATGTTTTCTTTGAAATTTTGGTATGCATTCTTTTTTTTTTTTACAAACTATTATATTTTTTTACAGAAAATACTCCATTGCTTTCTTGCAAGTGACTATCTTTATTATTATTATTTAATTAAATAAAATATAATTTTTTTTAAAAAAACTAAAGTAGTTGAACCAAGACGGGTTCATGACTTGGGTTACATTTTTGATGGGTGAATCTAGGTTAATTTGTGTCGACCTAATATATTTTTGTTTTAATATTTAAAAAACAAAAACAAGTTTATTTTCTATTTTTAATTTTCTTACTAGAAACATGAATATTTGTTTCCGTCTGTGGTGGATGATTGCCTTAATGAAACTTCTCCTGCGCATTAAGAGATTGCACATGGCTTCGACCCAAGGGCGGAGCCATGTTGAAGGCTCAGGTGGGCTATAGCTCAAGTCAAGATTTTATCAATATTTTTGTTTGTATTAATAACTCATTTGTTTGGCGGAAAGTGATTTTTTAAAAAACTACTTTTCAATTTTTCTTATATTTGTTTGTCATTAGAAAAATTGATCAACGAAAAACATTTTTCAAAAGTGAAAAATTTAGAAATATCATATTATTGGCTGATTATAACAAATTTGGTCTTCGAACTTTTGATTGCTATATATTTTTTTTTGAATCTTTTTTTTCAATTTCATTCCTTAGAATTTGATTTAATTTGATTTTTATTTTAACTTTGGTCCTCATTTTTATATGATTGTTATTTGCTTTTCTCTTATTAATTTTTTAATTGAAATTTTTTATCTATCAAATTTGGTCCTTATTCTTTTGATTAATACTTATTTTATTTGAAATAATTTATGAAATTGTAATTATTATTATTTTAATTTCATCATCTTTTAATTTTTTTATCTGTTAGATTTGATCTATATTATTTTGATTGTTATTTATTTTATTTGAGATAATTTATAAAATTAGATTTTTTTTTCAATTTCATTCTCATTCAACTTTTTAATTTGTAAGATTTGTTTCCTCATTATTGTAATAAACTTAAAAATAAAATATTAATAAGTTATTTTCCAGTTCATTTTCCACTGAAAAGTGTGTTCCAACTTATTTCTACGATATTACCAAACATCAAAAAATAATTCAATTTCCAAAAAGAAACTACTTAAAAAAAAACTACTTTCTAGTAAACAAACTGGGTCTAATATTAAATAAGTCCAAGTTACATTTAACTAAATTAGCTTTAAAAAATATTTTTTATCCATCAAATCACCCATCCTTTTTTTTTAATTAAAATCTATATTTTTTTGAGTTAAGAGAGCCAAAGTCGAAAATTGTATCCCCCTCATGCTAGATTACTTCTTGTTTCCCTAAATATTCAACTCATAAAATTTAACAAAAGCAACACACATTTTCTTTCATTTATTGTATGGTTACTATACATCACATAAATTCAACTTAATTTTATCGCAACTACTAAAGCATTGTTTTAAATTTTGAAAGATTCTAAATTTAATCTTCTCCTTGCACATATATAATTTGCTTGCACACAATATAAGATTAACGTACCATATATAAATAGTTCATATGAAATTGACATTTCATATAATATATTTAAATTAAAATTTTATTGTTAATTTCATAAATTCATATACATGAGTTCATAATTAATTTTAAAAAAACAATTTTATATATTTACTTAGTAGCTCAGGACAGAAAAAATTCCGCCGCCTTGCTTAGACCTAACTAGTATAAATCAAACTTTTCTTTTTCTTTCAATCCCATTCAAATATTCTGTAATTAAAACCGCTGGTATGCTGAATTCCAAACAACATATACAAGAGAAAACCGTGCATGGGATTCCCTTCATCCTGAAAACTTTAGAAACTACAAAAAAACAACGACCACCAAATTATGTTTTGAATAATTATTTCATGATGAATAGTTCAAATCCATTTAAGTCAGCTGCTTCTTCACCAAATGTTGGGAATAGAGGATATGTAGATGTTGCTTCTTTCAAAGTAAAACTTTTGGGATAAATAGAACAGAGGGACGAATAAACTACCACTGAAAGAAACTGCATATCTTCTCGCGTCGAAGGTGATGACTATGACTTTTATATATTATTGACAAGGCTAAGATGGTTGGTGCTGTTACTGCTCCGGTCTCTAGCAACTCAGCTGCAGATACTGTTCCAGCGAACAATTGTGGAAAGAGTTTGCAAAATGATATTTCTATCGAAATACGGGCAGTGCATGGTGGCTACGCGCAAGCAGCAACGTAATTCTAGAGCTAAAAGCCACAGATTCTGGGAAATCTTATAAGCTACTGATTTGAATCTCTTCATATTAAAGAGGCTGTTTCTGGCTAACCCACCTGTTTCTTTCTCTTTGGGTATTGATAATAATGCTAACCAGCATGCATGGTTCAGAGAATTTCAAAGATACTAGCAGTAAAGGCGCGAAATCATGGTGTAAAGAATCCTTTGAACTTTATCATCATCACTGACGGTGAATAGCTTGAATTGGGCCCCAGTCAGGATGATACTGATTTTGTTCCAGCTACGACTGGTATGGATACTGATAATGGTGATGTTTCCATTATGGGAGACACTGTGCACTTCTTTGATGATTTATTTTTTCTTATGCTCCTCCTTTTCTCCATTAATAATTTCGTTCTTGAAACTCATATTGCCTACAAAAGGGCTGCTGAGGTGTCATCTTCTTTAGGCTTTGTCAAGGTTGATGCTGCTGCTCTTTCTTGTGGCATTGGGCATTATGGAAATCTCAGCATGTTACTATCTGAGTGCTGCATTAGCGTCAATGGTGTCTCTCTCTCTATGTTCAGGGCTTTCTTCGATGGCAAGGCGTGGGTTTGTGGGCTGTATATGCTAGTCCTTCTATGGCGGCTAGGGATAATTTGTGGAACGGCCTGTTCAATTTGGCTACATCAATATTGCCCCCTCGAAGCTAATCGGAGATTTTAATGGTTATTACTTGAGTATTCATGAGAAGCGTGATGGCACTTTCTCTCTTGTAGCAGGGCTGACAAATTCAAGAGACAAGCGGATAGCTGCGTAGTCTCATTGACTTTAGGTTCAAGGATGGCAGTTTTACATATGCTAAAAAATGCAATGGTCAGACTTGATCAGCTATGGTCTTCCTTATCCGGCCCGAAGCCTCAGTTCATCATTTACTAAGACACAACTCGGATCGTAGTCGTATTCTGTCATCTCTGTCTAGAAGTATCCCTGCTAGAGAAATCTGGCCCTTTGATATCCTAGCTGCATGGATGCAGCATGCCGACTTCAAACAAATCATTAATGATGCTCGGCGTGCTAATGATAGTTCAATTGTTGACGCTATTGATTCTATTACTGATGCAACGAAAGATCTCCCTGAGAAGATTTCTAGCAATGTTGATTTGTACTTTAAGAGGAAGAGCTGCTTACTTTATCGCATTAACGGGATTCAGAAATATCTTATAATTAAGTGACGCAGACATCCCTTATTTATAATAATTTTAATTCTTTATAGAAAAAAATTCCTAATTAAAACTTTCTTTAATAGAATCCCTATAACTTTAGAATTTCTAAATAGTAAAATACTAATTAAATTAAAATTTCTATACTAAAAAAGAAATAAATAATTAAAATTCAAAATTAACTAGAAAAATAATTAAAATAAAAAAACAATAACTTCAAGCTTCATATTAAATGGTTTTGGGTTTCTTCACGGGCTTCTTTTAATGCTTGGGCTTATAAATCTGGTCCATAAACTCCTTGGATAATTGTTTTACATTAGTCTTCCTCACTTGAAAAAAACTCTTCCTCCAGTTATATGTTAGAAATTGACCTCTTACACTTCAAAGAAACAAATACTTCGAATTTAATATTGTATCTAACTTATTCACCAAGTAGCATGTCTTTAGCCCGTGTACTTTAAAATTTAATTTATGGTGCATGTATAATAAGAAAAAAAATCCACGTATGATGTTATACTTTTTGTTCTTATGAAGTCTACTTGTAGTTTCTTTCCATATCTTTCTACTTCAAACTAGAGCTCATCATCATCTATATCCTCAAATACTTCAACAATTGTATTTAAAGGAACACCAAAATAATCTTTCATAATATCTCCAGAAGACTTGTAAGAAATTACCGAGTTCATCATGTCTTTGTTTGGAAGATCTTCATCATCATATAAATCTTCATCATCATCTCCATCAAGTTCGTATAGAAAATCCTCATCATCGAAAGGTCTTGCTCATATTGACCTTTAATCATGTTGATAGATTTCTGTCTCCTGGGTTGGGGTTGTTTATCTTGATCTAAAAAGGTCCTATGAACTCCATCAAGTTCATTTTCACCAACACCCTTCACATAGACAAATTGTTGTCTAGGTGGAATTTCAGGAATAGGTCTAAGTTAAGGTTAGCCTCGAGGTAAGTCTTCAAACACGTTCATCTCCTCTTTGTGATTCCTGCTTGTGCCTCCCATCAGCTAAAATAAATCTTCTTCATCATATGAATAACAGTAGCAATACTAACCACACGGATTTACACGAATCAGTTCGGTGGCAAGTTGGTCGCGGGCTTCATCCTTGACGCGTGCCTTTCTTTTTCTCCAGGTGTGCAGCCCTAGTGCCTCAGGCCTGGATGTAAGCTCATCAAATCTGGTGTTGATGTCACCAAACCCAGTTTGCACTTGTTTCTCTAAAGTTGCTATCACCATTGAATAAAGATCTACCTTATCCTAAATAGTTTGCATCTCCTAATCACCATTACAGAGATGGTTTCCACCAACTTTCCCACTATTCTCTTTATGGTTCTCCATGTATCAAGATATTGACCTGATCTAATACTACATGACATAACATATAACAAAGATAAAATTAGAGTTCTCAAGCTCTAAGGTCACAAACCTAACTGTACAGAAATCTAGAGAAAATTCTCTAGTATTTTTTATTGAATCTGAATAATAATCTGAATCTTCTAAAAATAAAGACATCCCTTATTTATAATAGTTCTAATCCTTTCTAGAAAAGAATTTCTAATTAAAACTTTTCTTAATAGAATCCATGTAGCTTTATGATTTCTAAATAGTAAATTACTAATTAACTAAAATCCCTAAACTAAGTAGGAGAAATAATTAAAATTCAACATTAACTATGAAAATAATTAAAATAAAAAAACAATAACTTCAAGCTTCACATCGGATGGTTCCGGGTTTCTCCTCGAACTTCTTTTCATGCTTGGCCTTCTAAATTTGGTCCATAAACTCTTGAGCTATTTGTTCTACATTTGTCTCCCCTACTTGAGAAAAACTCATCCTCAAGTTATCTGTCAAAAATCGACCTCTTATACTCCAAAGAAACAAATACTTCAATTATAATATTGTACCTAACTTATTCACAAAGTAGCATGTTTTTGACTTGTGAACTTCAAAATTTAATTTATGGTGCGTGTGTGATAGGGAAAAATCCATATATGATGTTATACTTCTTGTTCTTGTGAAGTCCACTTGTAGTTCTTTCCCATATATTTCTATTTTAAACTAGAGTTCATCATCATCTATGTCCTCCAATACTTCAATTGTTGTATTTAAAGGAACACCTTAATAATCTTCTGTAATATCTCCAAAAGACTTGTAAGAAATTACCGAGTTCTACATGTATTTGTTTAGAAGATCTTCTTTATGCTATAAATCTTCATCATCATCTCCATCAGGTTCACATGGAACATCCTTGTCATCAAAAGGTTCTTGCTCATACCGACCTTTAATCATGTTAATCGATTTTTATCTCCCGGGTTGTGGTTATTTATCTTCATATGACAAGGTCCCATGACCTCCATCAAGTTCATCTTTACTAACACCCTTCACATAGACAAGTGGTTGTCAAGGTGGAATTTTAGGAATACGTCTAAGGTAAGGTTGACCCTGAGGTCAGTCCACGTTCCTCTCCTCTTTGTGATTCCTGCTTGTGCCTCTCATCAGCTAAAATAAATCTTCTTCATCAGATGAATACTCGTAGTTATACTAACCATGAGGATTTATATGAACTGATTCAGTGGCAGGTTGACATGATTTGCATGAACTGATTGAACTTTCCATGATTAATATTTAGGCCGGTGTTATGACTTGTCTAGTATGTTGACGAGATAACTTTCACAAAATATCCTACAAAACAAGTCTTTTATTGGAATAGAGGATCCTTCAATGAATAAATCGGTAAATGTAGAATGAGAGGAGTATGTTGAGCATGAAAATTTAGTAATGAAGAATATGAACAATGTAGTATGTGAGCAGGAGCAGGAGTGTAGGAGTAGTAGTGTGGCTTTGTGACATTGTATGCTTTGCTTTGTGTTTCAAGTTCTGTTGTGAGGATTTATTTTTGTGTTGTGTTGTTTCTCATGTTAACTTATATAGTGACTTGAGGTATTTATATACCTCGATCATGTGAAGTTACATCATAAAGAGTGAGAAATGATGAAGAACTATCTCATGGTGAGTAAAGAATGAGTTGTTGATTATTGTACCATTGATGAAAATGTTGGTGCTTATTATTGATTGTGGTGCCTCTTGTCATTAATGAAGAGATTGATGCTTTTGTTGTGTAAAGAATTTGGTGTGTGCCACAAACACTAATCAATGGTTTGAAGGTGCACCATAAAAATTAGATGTGTGCTCATGGGTGGTGCATAAACTTCTTGGAACTTAAAAAATACGTTGAGGTATATGCACATGAGCGGTACTTGTTCAAGACATATAAAAGCATGGCAGTCATCTTGTTTCAGGTTTGAACCAAATAGCTTAGTGAGTAGTTTGGATGGAAGATGTTAGGTTGTTCGGGTTTGGCCCGAACAATTTGAAGGGGTGAGGTCATTCGAGCCTAACTCAAATGGCTAGGATTAATAATAATAACAATAATAATAATAATTTTTAAATTTTTTTTTGGTGTACCATCACTAAGTACTCTGATTTCTTGATTAATATTGAGGATGAATTATTAAATGATTATAATAAAAATTTAGCTCGAGAGGAGATAATATGGTTCTAAAAATCTCATGTTGAA
>Ga0325402_1006888_pt1 | contig 10780 bp, 11 predicted proteins | sample PopdelMetagenome_22_FD_207212 | JGI IMG/M metagenome (GOLD analysis project Ga0325402, IMG submission 207212) | Populus deltoides microbial communities from Bellville, Georgia, United States - Xylem-PdKOR-R3 | ecosystem: Host-associated > Plants > Phyllosphere > Stem > Wood/Secondary xylem...
GTAAATAAGATGATTAATATGATCATGTTGATAATTTATAAAGATTTTATACTTTACTTATCTCTAATACTATTAGTGGATCCTCTAACCTTGACATTTGTTTTTATCATTGTTTAATCTTCACATTTATTTTACATCTCAAAGTCCTCTTTAAATTATCATCACCATCATCATCATCATCATTGTTGTTGTTGTTGTTGTTTATAATTTATATAGTTCACCTCCCTGTGGTTCGACCTCGGTCTTGCCGGGTTATTTATTACTTTGACACTTCTGCACTTGGGATAAGAGATCAACTCTTTGATCGTGTCAGCTGGTTATGTGTAATGATTAGCTTCGACTAATGGTATCTGAGATAGATGGCCTGTTGAGTTTGATGAGTAGTTTTATTAGTGGCTTTTAAGATGGATGGTCGGCTATGTTTGAAGGTTAGTTTCGGCTAACGACATTTGTAATGGATAGCCAGGTTCAAAAATTATTATTTAGTTTTGGAAATTAGTGTGTTCATACATGCCAAGTTGTGTATGTACCAAGTATATGAAAGAATTATGATTGTAGCGTTATAAACGGAAAGTAACGATTTTGTTTCCTAATAACTATTTATTCCTTTATCATAAATTGTTTATAATTCTTATAAATATTTGTACTGCAACAGGGACGTCACACCAACGGGGTGCCTAGGAATGTACTTTTATTTAAACTCATAATGACTATTATTAGTTTAGGAATGCAAACTTATGACTATTTACATATAATATGATGAAGACTTGTAATATGCAAATGTGATGTTATGTGTTTGTGTAATAACTATTTTTTATGAAAGGTTGATTGATTTTTTTACATATGGACTGTGCCTCGCTAATGAGTGGAATCGGTTTATCAATTTTTGGAATGATCTTGTGATGAACAAAAAAAAATTACTATTGTTACGACTTTAAAAAAACCAGGTTATTATAATAGGCATTTCTTTTAACATGTGCTTTGGTAGCACATTTAGTGCAGAACCATTATCAACCAATATCTTTCCAATCAGAATGTCTTTACATCGCATTGTGATGTACAGTGGCTTATTATGTTAGAACCTTAAGACCCAGCTCATCTTCAGTGAGGTACATATAATTTGAGGCCTAAATTTTTCCCAGTAGATGCTTCATGGTTTCTTGGTTAATGTCACGTAGGCCTCATTCAGCATCTTTTACAAGGCCTTCCTATGTGGTTCAAAGCTCAGAATCAATGACAGTAATGATATTCTGGCATGAGTTTTCTTAAGCTACTCAACAACATTATATTCGTTATGTTTCATCAACTTTAAGAACTCATTGGTTTCTGTTAGATCAACCATTTCCTTACCTTTGGCTTTCTTTTGTGTCTCAAGCTCTTCTAGGGTGAAACATCTTCCACTGCGAGTTAGGCCCCCGACTTCTACTTGAAAGATAGATGTTGGTTGCATGCTTTAGAAAATGTTCCTATAGTTATAAGGCAAGGCATTGTAATCTCTTTTATGTGCCACTATAGGTTTGGACATGATTAATTTGGGCAACCCATCCCTAGTAGATTGCACCTGGCACACTTCTTTGCTTTTGCTAGATACATCTATTATGGATACCTCTCTATTCATCCTTTTTTCTATTTAAAGAATCCCTCGAATCATCATTTGCATCACCTTGTCGCATAAGCCTTCGCATTGGTTAATCATGTGGCTTTCTTCACCATGATACTTATAAAAATTCATGCTACCTTTTTTGTATCCTGATTTTATCATCATCTCATAAATTCTATCCATTGGCATTTTTAAACTCCATAGGTGCTCCACCTCTAGTGCATTTACTGACCCATTGCCTGAAGCATGATTAGGTAGAGGGTTTGTATTCACGTTTGGAGTTTCTTTGAACATTATCCACCTAGTTTTAATTAGTTGTAGGAGTTTTTTCTTGAAAGCATTGTAAGTATGAATGTTATATCCTGCAATGCCAGCATGGTATTCATATGTGAGGCCTGATTTATACCAGCAAGGGTAAGGTGGTTGCAGAGGTGACACGACCAAAAGATTGATGTCTTCTCCCAAGTGTAGGAGTGTCAAAGTAATAAATAACCCGGTAAGAACGGGATCGAACCACAAAGAGGTTAACTATATAAATTATAAATGATGATGGTGGTGGTGGTGGTGGTGGTGGTGGTGGTGAGTTAAAGAGGACTTTGAGATGTAAGATTAATGTGAAGAGTAAACAATGATAAAAAAAATTATTAAGGTTAGAGGATCCACTAATGGTATTTCAAATAAGTATAATATAAACTCTTTTTATTACTCAACTAGAAACCACACACAAAGCAGGTTCCAATCGGATGATTTGTCATTAATAGCTCATTATAAATTATTAACATGATTATATTAACTATCTTATTTAAGTAACACCAAGCTTTTAAATATTGTCAAGAATTCATGATGCTAACTTATGTTAACAACAAATCAAGTTCCTTTCATATCACAAGCGTAGGTTATACCATACGGTTGGCTATGAAAGTGCCAAGCATTTGTTGTACCAAGTGTTATACAATACAAATTTAGATTAACCATTTAACAAGCAAGGTATTAAGAATTAATAAGATAAAAATAATAAAACATGTTAATAGCAAGTTGTTTAGGAAAATTCTTGGTTTGGTTATTTCAAGGCTTTGGTTTTTTGGCAAGAAATTGAGAGTTAAAATTAACCATTTAACCAGCATCTATTTTCTAAGTTTAGCCCTCTCTTTGTCTTCTCAATTTCAGTAGTTAAACTCATCAATCAATCCTTTGATTTATGTGATAAGCCTGCATTTAAGATGAATATTTACCATAAATTAAAGGTATCTTATATTATTAGATATGTTATTATAAAATATGCTCTAGTTAAGGAGTTATTGATACTTCAAATGCAAAATGATGATATAAAACCTTGATAAAAATGCACTTTTAAGTACTAATCAAGAGGCACAAGTGGTACTAGAGCTACATGTCTGATGCTCAGTAACTTTTGATACATCTTGTTTAAGGGTAGCAATAACAAGGGTAGTTGTTCTTGGACTTTTTGATAATTTTTATTTAGGAAATTCTTGGTTAGGTTATTTCAAGGCTTAGGTTTTTTGGCAAGAAATGGAGAGTTAAAATTGATGTTGGCAATTTAGGATGAAAAGGACAGAGTGTTATATGTATGTCGTTTAAAAATGAATATATGTATGTCATTTAAAAATGAATGTATGTATATGTATGGATGAAAATGTATATACATTCATATGGGTTATGGATTAACCTATTTAAAGAACTAATCTGTGACTTCTTTGTTAAATGTGGGTAGAATCCATAGTCTGATGGATTTGAAAGGGTTTTTTTCCAAGTCCTTAAATCAATTAAATCTCATACACATTAGAAAGTATCATAAAAGTGGGTGTGAGTTCTTTTCATTTATCAAAGCTAAGTAGTTCATACAAAGAGTTTTTCTATGTTTCTATTCAAATGTCACTCCTCTATTGGCTACATTCTTAATAAAAGCTAAAACTTCACTCAAATACTCCTTGTATTTATGAATATTGTTGCCAATCATGAAAGCTTTCACTCATAACTCATTTGCCTTTCAGGTCACCATATCAATCAACTTTTCGATTTGTTCAATCTTATAGTGGAACAAAGTATTATCTTGAAGCAATGTTCTGTTGCTTACGGATAATGATTTATTGCTCCTATCCAGCATTTGAATTGTCTTCTCTAACTACTGGATATGGTTTCTAGTCCTTTGAGGTTCTTCTTCTTGATATTGAGTTCGACTATCTTTATATTTAGTTATACATTGAAGTTATTGATGTAGTCCTACCACTCCTCGAATTGCCCTTTCATTTTCTTCACCTCTTCTTCTCGAAATTCCAGCTCAAACTAGATTATAGAGACTTGGTCTCTCAAGGAATTTGCTTTACTCAGGTGTTCCCTCATATCTGACTCAACTGCCTTTCTTGCTTCTCTTTCATCATCAACTTGGATCTTGTATTAAGCTCCTAAGCTTCTTTCTTCTTCAATAGTAAGATTAGCCAATATGTTCTTCTCTTTTTCGGCCTCTAGCTTCATTATGTTATGATCCTTCTCTTTTTTCAAAGCAGTTATTGACTCCTTGCAAGCACGTCTTCTACTTTTAAAAGTCTTTTTCAGACTCACCAACTCTTTTTCTAGCATTACGTGCTTATTTACCAAGTCATTATATTTGGTCATTATTTCTTCCAACTATTCTTGGATTCCACACATAATTTCCTCATACTAGAAGTTCTTTCCTTGCACTGAATCTTATATCAATTCAGTTATCTGCTCATCCTTCTCTTTTATTTATTGGTTCATGAAGGTCTTCATCTTTTCTTTTTGCAACAGCTGGTTTCTACTGACTCTTGTAGTTGCTCAGTTCAATCCTCAGCCTATCCAACTCATCTTGCAAATTTTCTTCATTATTTACCCTTTCCATGTTAGGTTCCGTAATGGTGGATGATTCCTCCTTGTCAATTGAATTTTGTCTTTGCATTACCATACCTCCGAGTGTCCTAAATAATTCACCACTCCTTAATATTAAGTAATTAGGGCTGGTTGAAGATTTTTTTTACTTCTCCTCCATGTAGACTAAACAAGCTGCCCCCAATCACATCTGATGGCGTCTAGCTCGACTAAAGAATTAGCTTTTTTGAACAAACCAGTATACTCGGCTAATCCCCAGGTTCTCGGTATTTATTGTATGTCTCCAAACGGCCTAACTACCAGTAAGGGTGAGTAGCTGATATAACCAGTCAAACCAATCATGGGACCCATGCTTTGTCACCACAACTTATAATATAAGATGGATTGCCCACCCAAGGAGTTTTCCGCATGCAATTACTTTGAGGGACTGCTTGGTATTTTTTTCACCCATGTTTTCTCATCTAGGTCGTTCCATTCTTCACTTAAAATAAGCCCAAGTAGTCTTATGTTGAACCCCCAGAAATTATTGAAAACTTCTCTCAATATCTCCAAATGATTGACTATCCACATAAATAACAGAGGAACGCAATGCCAAATCACTCCTTTTCCATTCAGTCTACAATGATTTAAGGACAAGAAAGTTTCAACTAAGATAGCTGAGGTGGGGTTATTCTTTGTCTGTTCATATTCAATAAAGACATTGGCAACTTCAATATTGATGATCTTAGTGGCTTCTAAAGGAAACAAAACTAACTCGAAGATGGCAAAAGCAATTGTCTGGTATATTTCTCTTCACCTAGCTTTCTCTTTTCTCTATTTGTCTTCAGCTTATTCTCAATCAACTTCCATTTAAATTCTCCATTAGATGTCCTATACTAATCAATTTGGTTTAAATATAGTAGTTTTGTGACCTCAGCAGTTGTGTTCTCGATTCTTTGTCTAAAATATACTTTGTGATGGTCATTTAGGGAGTTTTAAATCTGGGCATACTCTTCAATGGTGGGGGTCATGTCAACGTCTACAAAGGTTAAATACCTATAACCTGGATTCTAGAAATGCATTAAAGTCTTAACTACTAAAATTTGAACTGAGATCCTTATCAAGTGGGCAATTCTCTCATACTTTCTCTCAAACAATGTTTCATTCACATACCCTAAGACTGACACAAGCTTCTTTATGTTATCTATGAAGTAATGTACTTTGGTCATGTGTGGTAATTCCCCAACCTCGATCCTTGGGTAATCCCCTTCAACTAATTACATTATCTCGAATCTTTCCCCATACTTAGAAAAAGTCATGGAAGTCAATGGTCTTAGTTTAGAAATCCTTTAGAGTTCAGGATTTTAATCAGGTTTGCCTTGATGCAAAATGAATTATTAAGGAGTTTAAACTCTAAAGGCAGGTTTAGGCAATTACATGAAGGGAAAGCTTACTATCTGGTCTAAAAAATGATTTATGATATACCTAGTGACCACCTTCTATAAAGGTAGTATAAGGGTTTACAAGGAATGGTTAGGGCATAGTGTGACCGCCATTACCGAGTAAACACCTAGTTCATAGTTGAATGTTTCACAAATCTAAACCCCAACTGAAAGTTATGAGGCAGACCGCTACACTCCATCTAACCTAGAGTTTGGTTTAATCAAGATGCATGAAGGCATTATTTTATACTCGATGTACTTATGCATGAGCATTGAATAAAAAATGCATGGTAAAGTAATAAAAGAAAAATATGCTAAAATTAAATAGACTAAAATAAATAGGCAAAAAATCAAACAAGCAAAGCTTAGTTCAACTAGGAAAGGTGTCCCTAGTGGAGTCATCATCTTGTTGTGACGTGCTTGAATATATCAAGCAAATTCCCAAGTATGCCAAATTCCCAAAGATTTTAGAGGTTTTCAACAAAGTAGAACTCAACATTCATTTGTTTGATGCTATCAAGCAAATTCTCAAATATGCCAAATTATTGGAGTTGTGTACTACCAAGAGAGCTTTCAAACTGAAAGATCATGAAATGGTAAGTATTGATGAAGTTGTATCTGCTATTGTTTAAAAGAATATGCCTTTGAAGCAAAAGGACCCAGGTGTGTTTACTATCCTATGTGTTATTGGTAATGCTAGTTTTAAAAGGGCTTTATGAGATTTAGGTGCATTCATTAGTGTTATGCCTAAACATGTTTATGATTCTCTTAGTCTGGAGCCTTTGAATAAACTAGTATTGTAATACAACTTGTGGATCATAGTTTTGTTTATCCATTTGGTGTGATAGAAGATGTCCTAGTCAAGATTGATAGTTTGGTTATTCCATGCGACTTTTATATTCTTGATATGGAATATGACTCTTGTGATTCATCAAACAACACTTCTATATTTTTTAGGAGACCATTCTTGAAAACTACCTATACAAAGATTGATTGTGGTAAGGATACTTTGTCTATGGAGGTAAGAGATGAAAAAATTGAATTTAATTCTCATGATGCAATGAAATATCCTTACAGCAATGTTTATTCTATCATATGCTATAACTAGGTTGATAAGTGTGTGTAGCAAGTTTTTGATTATGACTATGAGAACGGATTAAGCGTGCCTTTGAGTTATGGCTATGATTTTATCGAGATAAAAGAGATAGAGAGGCATATATGTGTTCCCCAAAACGTGCACCAATCAACATTGGCTTTGCAAACTGTCCTCCATGATGCAAAGGTCATTTACCCCATCACGAACAGTAAATGGGTGGCGCCTATTTTTTTGGTACCTAAAAAGACTAGAATCACATTAGAAGAGATACATAATGATGCTTATGAGAATGCAAGGATTTGTAAAGAAAAGACTAAGATTTTTCATGACCGAATGATTACAAGAAAGAGTTTAATGTTGGAGATAAAGTCCTTTATCATTCGCGTTTGAAACTTTTTTCTGGAAAGTTATGCTCTTGTTGGATTGGAACCTTTGTTGTCTCTAATGTTTTTCCTTATAGTTCAGTTGAAATTACAATTTTAGAAACAAACAAAGTGCTCAAGGTCAATGGGCATCACTTGAAACCTTTCTATAAAGGTTGGACAACACAACTCACCACTTTTGTGAAGTTAGATGGACCAATCTATGAAGAATGAGCATGCCACTTGTCGAGCCAATGACATAAAACAAAAGTGCTTACTAGGAGGCAACCCAGCACAAAAAGAAAAAAAAAATCAGATTTGCTTTCTTTTTTCTTTATCTTTTATTTTTCGCATTTTACTTTATTTTTATCATTATCTTATATTCCTTTTCTTTTATTTCAACATTGAGGACAATGTTGTGTTTAAAGTGTGGGGTATTAAGAGAATTTTGGTTTTCTTTGTTATTTTTCAAAAACAAAATCTATGTTTGATCTTTTTGAACTCCTATTGGTTTATGAAAATATGAGTATTATGTATGAGAATTAATTGAGATGGATGAAGATATAAATTGAATGAGTGAGTGTGTATGCAAGTTCTAATGTTTAATTGGTTTAGGGATTGACTTTATAGTGTTATATACCAATGCAAGCTTTTGAGCTTTCAACATTATATTCTTTGATTGTGCATTCTTTCAGTGATATATATCTCTAGAACTTGCTTCATATCTTATTGAGATTACATTCACATTACATATATACATGAAGATGATAAAGGCATTAGGAATTTTAACCACTTGAGCCAAAAAGCCAACCTAAAGCATATTATCCTTAGTGAGCCCCTTTTAAGCTTGTTTATCTTTTCTTTGTTTTACCCATGTGTAAACCTTAACTTCTTATATGTTTTTCTTTTCCCTGGCCAAGGATTAGTAGAGCATATACGTGTGATATCTCATAAAATTATAGTTGGAAGTTATGTGAAAAGAAAGAAGAAGTGATGCTTAATGAAAAGATGAGCAAAGTTGCTAAAGGTGAAAAACCAAAAAGAAAAAAGAAAAAAAAAGTGTTCCTTTATGTTCTTAAGATTTTATGTTGAAAGAGCTTGAAATCAAAAGAAGTTAAGCATTGGTGATTAAAGATAGAAACTTTATGTGCTTTGATGGAATATTTTATTTGAAATATCATTTTTCATAATGCTCTACTTTTTTTGGTTTGAACCTTTTCTTTTGCTCTCTTTTACCTTACCTTAACCTTAGCCCCATTACAACCATAAAATAAAACATTTTGATTCATGCATTGCTTGTAATATGTTAGTAATGGAGATGAGATTGAAGAGCAAGCTTATGGTAGAACATATTCATTAATTGAATTTGAGAGATTTAAACACATAAGCCCAAAACACGTGAGTATTGGAGTGTATATCAATGAGAGGACCTATCACTTTGGCATGGCATGGATTTTGTTTAAATCTCGATGATTAATTGAGTTTTGAAGTTTGCATATAAATAAATTCATGAAAATTTATACTATTTATCCTTCTTGAATGTATTCATGTTTATAATACATATATTCTTGGATATTGATGGGAGATTAGTCATAGTGATTTAATTTAATTTAATTTCAATTTGATTTTACCTATCCTTTCTCGAGGATGAGCAAGAGCTAGGTGTAGGGGTATTTGATACAATCATAGTATTCGATAGTTTCACCCACATTTAACTAGTGTTGTGCCTATGTTTTATATATAAAATTTCTTGATATTCTTTGTTTTATGTTTTGATGGCACTTTTGGATGAAAGATGCAAAAGGGAGTAAATTGGAGGTAATTGGCAGATTTGACCTTCAGTTGATGTTTTGTGCAGAGCGTGAGCTCTAGAGGTTGAAATGAAGTAATTCCAGTTGAATTAAAAAGCTAACATCCATACCTTTCTGAAAATCAAAGGCAAGAAAATAAAATATGGAAGAGCATGGAAATTGCAGCCTTCAAAGTAATCTCGCAATCTACCAATATTGACCTTCGACCATTTCAACTTGAATATCTAGAGCTGCATAAGTCCAAGTGATGCAAACTTAATTTTGTTGGATTCCTGATGCAAAGACCTATCAACGATTCAAATTTCAGTAAAAACGATGTCATATGAGGGAGATATGATTTTGCAAAGATGACAACTGAATTCTGCCAGCAAACAGGTTTCGTGAAGAAACGAGTCCAAATTACGTTCCGAAGCATCTAAACTGATATCCAAGTTTTTATTTCAGCAATTTAGCTCCTCTAAGTCAAAGCTTGAAGATTTCACGCAAGGCTATTTCTTCTTTTTTAGGAAAATAGTTATTGAAGTGCTTGAATGTAAATTGTCTACTTAAGGAAGGACTATTTTGTAAAATAAAGACTAGGGTTTCCTATGATATAAAAAGAATGAGAGAAGAGAAGGGGGGCAACCATCCAAGAAGAGAAGGGGGGCACCCATCCAAGAAGAGAAAAAACCTCACTTCCTCTAAGAAACTTGAAATCATGCATTCCTCCTTCTTTTTCGTTAGTTGTTCAACAAACATGCAAGGCTAAACTCTTTTACTTGGTTGCAAGGACACGAAAACCTTCAGATTTCAAGAACTGTGAGATTTATTTTACCTTTTCTTTTTAGTTTATATGATGAATATGTTTGTTCTCCTATGCTTTTTTATATATGATTGTTTATTTTAATTGCTAAAGCGGACTCTAAGTTATTATTGTAGACAATCTATTGCTAAGTTTAGTATCAAAACCGAAGTTGTGATATATGAACTTGTGAAGCAACTGGGTTTAATAATTGTGGTGAATCTACGTTATTAATCTTAGGGAGAACATTCAATCAAATCAAACATAGACTGCGGACAATTCTGTTTTCTTGATTAATCAACTTATCTAGTTCTTAAGGCTGCCATTGAATTAAATTACTAGTGCAGACACTATGGTTGTTTGATGGTTAGAGTTAGTAGTTATACGGCGGAGCCGTTAAGTAATCAATGTTAAGAAGAGATAAATATTCAGAATATAAATTGATGTCTCGTTTCCATGATCAGTTTTGATTTCTGTAGGTGGACATTTACTTGTAACCAAGGTTTGTTCTTTTGATAATTTTTTGATTTTATTTAATTTTGCTTGATAGTTTTCTGTTTTCTTTTGCTTTAGCCTAGATAACGTCCAAATCCCCCCAAATTGCATATCACTAGCATAAAAATCTGATTTGAACCTTCCTCGTGGGATCGACCCCTTGCTTGCTCTATATTATCTTATGTGTTGTGTTTTAAGCTAGGGTAATTAATTTGTGCGACTGCGACATCGCAACAGTGATTAAATCAAATTGGCCTATTAAAAATCTAATTAAGTCTCTAAACTTAATTTTTATGCAAATTCATCCAATAATCATGTAATTTGACCTTAAATATGCATTGTCTCTTTA
>Ga0325402_1006892_pt1 | contig 10776 bp, 10 predicted proteins | sample PopdelMetagenome_22_FD_207212 | JGI IMG/M metagenome (GOLD analysis project Ga0325402, IMG submission 207212) | Populus deltoides microbial communities from Bellville, Georgia, United States - Xylem-PdKOR-R3 | ecosystem: Host-associated > Plants > Phyllosphere > Stem > Wood/Secondary xylem...
CTACTAGCTTCCCTTTCTCAAATTTGTTTCTATTTTTTGAACCAAATGAATGTCTGCTAGCAAGTTTAAGTTCCTGCAACAAGAACCACCGGGGCTGGCAGCTTCTTCTTCCATTCCATCGCCTTCCTTTTCATTTCTTTACCCTTTTCTCCCTCCATTAACTCTCTAACAAGCTTCTCAACTTGATCTCTAATAACATCAGCATTTATCTCCAAGCCGATACCCTATTTGTTGCATGCAAACCAACATTTGGTGTGCTGCTCTGCGAAAAATGGCCAACAAAGAAATGGAAAACATGGTCGACTCATCACCAACATTGCTGTCAGTCCTTATTATCCATAACAAAGCTTTTTTGCTGTTAGCCAGACCCCGAGCCAATTCTAGCATTTTTGTGGTGTTAGAACAGTGAAGCTTCCAAAATTTGCATACACCACGGATTAATTCGGTTCTTTTGAATCAAGCCATTCAGTGAAGTCTGATTGTCCTTTCCATAGATTTGAACCAATATAGTTCAATCTATCATCTGTTATCTGATTATTAGCGAGCAAGTGGAGAGGACCGATTGCATAAATAGGAGGGAACATTGCTGTAAGAGCATCTAAAACCTCTTGTTTTCGAAGGACTCAAACGTGTTCAAAATGATAGCTAAAGCTCTTGAACTTCTCTCGATTTTCCATAGGAGGAAGCTGACCATGATATCGTTTGGGTCCGTAGTTTTTTCCATACCTGGAATCCAATCTATAGTAGTTTCTAGGTACCCGTTCATTAGATAGCTGCAAATCACAGCAGACTTAGTGCAGTTCTGATCTTATCGGATGAAGCTTAATTTTAAGCATGAAACAACTTCCATACCTTTTTCAACAAGAACACGGAACTATGTTTAGCCTAAGAACCCACAGGCACTATGTGTATGGAACAGCAGGTTAGGAATTCCAAATTCTTCAGTAGCATCAAGTGTGAAGGACATACCACCATCAGAAACAACACAGGTCACCGGCGGGACTTTGGGAGAGAAAGTACTGTCATTGAGCCTGTAAAGTAGATTGCGAAATGGAACCAAGCAGTATTCTGCAGTGGATTCGCAGACTGAAGGGATGTCTTGGGTGGCATCAGATTCATCTGTCTCTGGAAGGCCATCAGGTATAGCTTCAAAACGAAAGTCCGTTGAGCCATCCAGAGAGCTGGAACCTCTGGATTTGAGTAGTCGTTTGTGTTTATACTCAGTATTGACAAAGGTTATGTGGAAGCCTTTAAAATGTAAGAGTTTTGCTAGCTTTATTAGCATTGGGGTTATGTGACCCTGAGCTGGGAATGGTATGCAAACAGCATGAGGTTTATCAGTTACTTGATTCAAATCCATCTCCCTTCCTCTCTCTCTCTCTCTCTCTCTCTCTCTCTCAATGTGAGTGTGACATTTTACATTTATTGGAAGGGGTCGAGCTCTTCACTCCTTTATATGGTTAAATTGATTCAATCCATCAGTAAAAGGTAACATTTCTAACACGCATATAGGACATGAACATTTCTGCAGCGAACCCACATATATGTCATCTCATTTTCTCGTAGGATATGATAGAATGAAGGGTTATGAGAACGTTCATCACGCCTGTATTTCATTGAATTATTGAAGATAAAAAGCAGGACCAATGGGGCTAATTGAGCTGTATGTCCAGACGTGATAGGCTAAGACAAAAGACCAGCACTTCCTCGACAAATATACATCATATACTTCATAACTTGATTAAAGATGACTGATGCATCAAGTTTGCTTTGGTGGGAAGGAAAGAAATGATCAAGCTGGTCTGAAACAGAATTTCCTGTAAGGTCTCTTCCTTCTAGTGTCCTGAGCAATTGGATGACAAGAATGAATCATTTTCCACATCACTTGTATGTCTGTATACTCTCCACAAGTCTCCAAGTCCTTGCCGAGGTTCATAAGCCCACGATTGTTTCCTGTCATCAAAATCATAAAAGAGTATAAGAAAACTAGATAAAACCAGAATCATCCTTCCTTGCTGGCTTTTTTTGTAAATAAACCCACACCAGTCCCCCACAGCCACAGGAGCTCAACACAAAGCAAGTCCATCTCAATATTCGAAGCCCAATTGCTCTTTACTTTGCAAGTATCATGAAAGCGACGTGGTTGCAGAACACAAATGCTTCCATTTGACAAATACCTAAACGCAGGAGAAGTCATGAAGACATAGGGATTGATTGTAATGAGCTCAGTCTTACCTCTGTTTTTGTGCCTTGAGCTTGAAGCAAGCTTCAAAAGAGTAGACTTAGCAGAGAAGACAAATCTTTGTTTGAACCATAGCCAGCTTCTCCGCTTCTCCATCTTCACCTATGATCTGACCATTCTTCACTTCCATTTTATATCTATATTTTTCATTTTTGTCCCTGCTCTCCCTTGCTAATACTTTAAACTGAGGCATGCAATCAAATGAATCCGACACATCACAAACCAACATCTGTGAAGACAAAGTGAGTCTACCTGTAGACATTTCTGTTTTTCTAATGGTTACAACCTTTTCCTACTTCTTTTAAATAATACTAGTAGATGATAATATCTTAAGTCACACTGAGTTACGCATTTTTTTACTCTCACGCTTGATTAAACGACTCTCATGTACCTAACTAAATGCTTATCTCATCAAGATCATCATATAACTTAATCTCTAGGAATTAAGCAATATTTTTCATCTACAGAATTTCCATTCTTAAATCATAGAATGCAGATTAGAAATAATCAATGATGATGATGATGCAGTAATATGGTAAAGATAGAAGTACTTACTGGGAAGAATGAACAGTGAGTGGGCAAGAAACTTTGGAGCTTCCCAATCCATTTTTCGCTCACGAAAGATTTTCATTTCTATGTGGAAGCAGTGATGGGGCCATGGTCAAACGGTTGGTTGGTGTTTCCTTCTGTACCTTAGTGATGCATCTACACCTCTCCCCCTGTCTTTCTCCCCCGCACACACAGATCAGGACAGGAAAGCTCTGTCCATTACTGATGCTATTAAGATTAATGAAGTGTTGAGCAACCAATGAATTCTGATGGGCATTAGTCACCTGGAAAGAGAGTGCTTAGAATATGATTAGGGTTAATGGGTTCTCTTTGCGTCGCTTTCAATGAACTCTAATCTACTGGGGACCTTGCCAAGTAATAAGACTGAGACATGCATGTGCTCTGCAACCAATACTAACAGTGCAGTCCCTAACCCTAACTGCCTTCATTGACACTTTACCAACTCTAATCCTCTACCCAATCTTGTTCTCTTGTGTATTGTTCACTACAGAAGTGAGTTTTAGCTACAAAGATATCTTCACATACATCAAAGGCTGCATTAATTTTTTCTTCACATTTAATTTTTTTTTTAATAAATAGTCTCTCTTACGAGTATATTTTCGACAGTTTAGATGAAAAAATAGGATAAAAGGATAGATTGAATGATGACCCTAGCGACATTAAGGACGTAATTTGACTTGCAAAGAGGGATTGAAAGCTTAGTCTAGAATATAGATCAAATTAAGCTATTTCCTTCTCCCTTTTTTTAATTCCCTGTTTCTCAAGTTTGGCCATCGCAAGGCTTTGCTCACATGACTAAAGATTTTCCCTTGAAGACTAGCCAATTTCATCAATTTAATGCAAAGCTTTTCGATGTACTGTCGACATTGCGCTTTGCAACCAAACATGGCATTGCATTGTACACTTGAAAATTGCCTTCATTGACATTTTGCCAGCTCTATTCCTCTTACCCAAGCTTGCTCTCTTGTGCATCGTTATTTTGTCAGTGCAACTCGTGACAAACAGGCCCCCGATATCACCAACTCTGTCAAATGTTCCGAGACAAATTGCCGGTTTCAGGGCCTGAAAATGGTTGTATTAGGTATGAACTGGTATAGCCAGCTTGGAAACTTAACCATGTCAAGAAATTAAACTGAAATCGCTTCAGGGTTCTCATTGCCATCAAGCTGGCAAGGATACCAGGAAGGTAATCAAAGTGGAACTCGCAGTCTCCTCCATCCCTGGTAATAATTTCATCGAGTATTGAAAGCATTTCTAACGGGTAACAATTTCCAGGCACCACCTGGAGCAAGACCTAATGACAATCCAAATCTACAAAAAATAAAATCTAAGATATTGTTCACAGAGGATAATAAAATTAACCGAAGTTCTAGTTGACACAAACAGGCAAAAACAGATTACACAGGATGTGTTCTTGACGCTACAGAAAATCTCATGCATGCTTTTTTAAAATGTATCCCAGCAGTAAAAATTGAAATGTAAAAGCAAACATTGTTCAAAAATGTGCACTAAATTATGCAAACACAACATTCATTCTATCATTAGCAAAACATAACTAGCCATAAAATGCCAAGGAAAATTCAAGACTTCATGCAGCAGCCTGAGATGCTGCAAGCCTCTTTTTAGCCTCCTCAATGATAGACAATTTAATACCCTTGCCCTTGGGAAGAGAAATCCATGGCTTGGAGCCCTTTCCAATGGTGAACACGTTGCCCAGGCGAGTGGCAAACTCATGGCCAGTGGCATCTTGAACATGGATTGTCTCAAAGCTTCCCTTATGCTTCTCCCTGTTCTTGATTACTCCAACTCGGCCTCTATTCCTTCCTCCAGTGACCATGACAACATTTCCCACATCAAACTTGATGAAGTCAACTATCTTGTTACTCTCTAGATCCAGCTTGATGGTGTCATTGGCCTTAATGAGGGGATCCGGGTAGCGGATGGTGCGCCCATCATAGGTGTTCAGATAGGGAATTCCTTTCTGCCCAAACCGAATTGATCGAACTTTGCAAAGCTTGAACTGAGTAAGAATTAAACAACAAACAAAATCAATACCTGCGGTAATACCACACAAAGACATGAAAATACAAAAAATAAAATTCACTGATCCATCAAAATTAGTGCATGGTCCAGTAAAACAAAAATATCATGAATCAAAGCAAAAAAACCACAGAGCCAAAAGTATCACAAACCTTAGCCTCATCCTCTCTGAGGGAGTGGAGCCGGAAGCGGCCTTTGGTGTCATAGAGGAGACGGAAGCTCTCGTTTGTCTTTGGGATTGACACAACATCTGTAGCAGAGAGCAAAACCATGCAAAAAACACGGATGAAAAATATAGAATTTGAGGGATAAAATGAATAGGAAATGATCATGTAAGTGAAAAAGGTCAGAAAGGAAAACTAGTATCTTATCAAACATAAACAAGTTACCAATCAAGCACGAAAGAAAGCTGGCAACAACAAAGAGCTCTCACAACCTATCACACCCAATGACCACTTAAAACATGCATTAAAACAAGTTAGCAGGCAAGGGTTTCTTACTTCTTATAACCTAAATCACACAAAATGATCATTTGCCAAAGACTATTTTGCGGGGTTGTAGGGTTCAATCTATTAATAACATCATGGCCACCAAAAAACTGTAGAAAAATCAAGTTCATTCATTCATTTCAGCCAAGGATATAGGTGATGAAAGCTTCCCCTTGACTATATCAAGCCAATCTAAGCATTGCAAATAAAAACCCAACTCCCATTTTGAAGATCCACATAGAAAAAAAATCATAAAACTGGTAGAGCAACGACATAATTAGAAAAGAAAAACATCAAACTTGAAAGAGCAAAGACAGAAAGCACATACCCATGAAACCAGATGGGTAGGTTTTATCTGTCCTAACCTTCCCATCAACAAGAACATGTCTCTGCATCAAAATAGAAATCACTTCACGGTATGTCAAAGCATACTTGAGCCTGTTTCGCAGAATGAGAATCAGAGGCAAGCATTCCCTAGACTTGTGGGGTCCGGATGAGGGTTTGGGGGCCTACACGACACAAAACCAAACAAGTTACACTCAAGGACAAACAACACCAAGCAACAGGGAAACCATCGACATTGCAGCAAAGGGGTCGTCAGAAATTGTTAACATACAAAAGCACCACCAAGTTTATCAAGCATCCAATGTTTTGGAGCATTAAGCCTCTTCAAGTGCTTCTTCAACCCTCTAGCCTGTAATGCATCACAAAAGCCGAAAGATCAATTAAACCAGTGCAAGAAATAGAAATAACCACAAGAAGATTGATGAAATCAGGAGAACATAAGCAAGATCTGAGATCAAGATGCAAAAAAGGCTGACCATTTTGCAACTGTATAGCTCAAGATGTTGGTGACTCTGCTGGGCTGCGCCTGCCTTTGCTGCTTAGAGAGATGCAAAAACCCTACTTGTATCCTTTTAAAGGAATGTCCCTTGTTATTGAATCCGAGTTTATCCGGGTCGGGTTGAGGTATTGTTACTGGGCCATGTGTTTATTGGACTCTTATGGGAGCCCTAATATTTTATACATTAGGCCATGTCATTATTAATTAAAAAAACAAAAGATGTGGTTAAATTATCTTCATAAAAATAAAAAATAAAAATATTATAATAATTTTTTTAATTTTAATTTTTAAAAAATTAACTTTTTCAGTAGTTTTTTATTTCTTTATTTAATATTATGTTATGCTTAGAAATTATGTTTCATAAAAAAATTTTCTATTAGGTTAATACCGGTTTCTTAGATTTTTTTTCTCAATTTCAACTTTCAACATTAGATTTGTTGAAAGTGTGGCATTGTAATTTTTTTTATTTACTTTCTATGAATTTATCTCAATCTCATGATCCAGATCGCAAGTTTAACAGATTAGTCCAGGTCGACATAAATTTCAGGTTAGGGTTTATAGAAAACATTTTGGGAGAAATGCAAATTGACTACAAAGTGATAAAATTTTGTTAGATTAGGTTGTGTTGGGTGTTAAATTTAGTAAAATCATCATTTTGTCGCACGTGCGGCATCACGACAATCGTCCATCCAAGTCGAGACCTCTCTGGTGATGAGGGGAAAGAATAAGAAATTGTTGTTTTTTATCAGTAAAAAAAAGAATGAAGTCGTCACTTAGTATTTTGGTCACTAGAAACCATATCTGATCTCAAAGTCTGGATGAAAGAACTGATTGTGTATAGGAAAGGCGTATCACACCTAATACACCTTATCTAAGGTAAGCTATATGGTTTGTTTGTCTGATATAAATTAAGGTATTATTGTGTTTTTTAGCCGTTGGTTTATCTAAGATTTAAGAAAAGTTTTTCTCGGTAAGGAGATCTTTATCTTACTAGGTTAAAGCCTAGGTATTCTAGAGTCAAAATATATTTTTATATTTTTTAATATGTATTACGTATAAGTTTATAATCCTTGATATTGGGACAAAAAAATAATTTTTTGGTATTTTTAAAATTTAAGTCAAGTTCTCATGGTTTTAATAAACTGGTTACTAAATTCAAACATGCATGTAAAAATAAAAAGACTATATTTATGATTTTTTAATAAGCAAATATAATTTATTTTTGAGAAATTTGGTCATATGCAATTTAAAATAAAATTGTATTTTTGAAAGAAAGATTTATTTGTTATTTTTTTATAGAGAAAATGATTCATTTAATATCAAAAAAGCACCTCACATGTAGTTTATAATTTCAAATATTAAATACGTAAAGGTATAAAAAAGTGAGGAATTCAAAATTAATTGCAAAATAATCTTTCGAAAATAAAAAAATTATTAAAAATCAGATGAAGACCATGTTTGGCAAGACACAAATAATTTTTTTTTTATCAAGACTATTTTAACCACGATATCAATTCAAGACAAATTGTTATTCATCAACTCAAAACAAAACAACGCCAAACATCCACACAAATCTTATAAATTTCACAAACTTATATTCAAATTTCATACTAATTCAAATAAATCAACATCAATCCAAGCACATCTCAGCCTTACATTTTATGGTGAAGAACGTTGATCATTTGATAAAAAAAAGTTAGTAAATATAAAAGATAACGTGTAACTTAATTGTCTAAATAGTCGAAAACTAAGGGGATACAAATATTTTGGTTTTTGGTTTTTGACTTAGTCTTCCAAATGGTGAAAAGCTAAGGTGAGTTGTGTTTGACTTAGTCGTTCACGGAGGCGAAGCTAAGGTGGTATGGTTAGATGACTTAGTTATCCGTAAAGACAGGAACTAAGAAGACTTGATGTGAAAATTGACGTAGTCATCCGTAAAAATAGAAACTAAGGAGTTGTGATAAAACTTAGTCATCTATGTAAGAGATGGCTAAGATGGTCATAAACTTGATCAAATTTTGAGGAAAAACCTGGATTATTCGTGCAATTACTTGGTTTTTATTAAGATAAGGACCAAGGTGGTAAAATAAGTAAAATTTACAATTGAACTATGAAGCTTGGTAGTGGAGAAGTCATCTAAGAGTAATTAAAGTTTTTATAATATGTTTAGAGATAATTTGATAGAAATTATGGAGATATGAAGTAAGAAAAAGGTAAATTACACACACACACACATATATATATTAGTATTAATAAATAAATTATATTAGATTGTTGCAGGTCTTTCCCATACTGTAGAACAACCTTGATTCTCTGCATTTTGAGGGTTGTTATTTGCTAGGTATATTTTAGTATTTGATTTATGTAATATTCTAATTTATTAGGATTTGAAGTTATCTTTTGGGCTTGTAAATAATATAAAGTCATATACCACTATTTTAATAATTAAATCTCTTTTGTGTATGTATTTAAAATTCTGGTATGCATGTAGATAATTTTATAATATGATTTGTTTTAATGACATCATGTATAAAAAGAAAAGATATAAGATATTGTATTAGAATGGAAAATGAAGAAGATATAAGTAAAAGTGGATGAAAGGATGAGTAATTAAATTATGGTGAAGAAGGTTTAGGATGGTTGGATCACAAATATGTATGAGCAATTATGTTTTTGGTTAATGTTGACACTTAGAAAGATTAATTTATAGAGAAGACTCTACCGAATTTTTGGTAGCTATGATAATACTAATAAGCTTAAAGTGTTGTTAAGATAGATAGAGATAATGATGTAAAAATATTTATTGTTTTTAAATGAATATGACATAAATTAAATTGAGGGTGTTACATAGATTCCAGTCGTTGGATCTTCAATGAGGATACATTGTGCAAGACACCGCTGCTGGGAGGAGGAAATGGCGCTGCTGGTGTTTAATTAGCAGAGGTCATAATAGAGATTTTTGGGTTTTTTTGGGTAGAAACTAATGAAGCAAGAGGCGTAAACATTGCATGATGAATGATTAGTGTGGTGGTTTATGAAAGAGATGAGGGTTGCTCTTGATCAGAAGGGTAAGGGAAGGCGGTTAAGAGGGTTTTATGTTTCTTTTTGTGCATGGTCGACCAACAAAGAAATGACCAAAGAAAGTATTATCAAAGGGAGAGGAGCTATAGTTGGGATTGGGTGCAGATGAGTATATAGTGAGTTTAGTGAGCTCATTTGGATGGATGGTTGAGAGCTTATAGAGCTAGATTTATTGGTTGTGGTAGGAATTGTCAGTGATTACTAGTGACTAACCTAAGAAAATGGGTTTAAGGTTTTTTTTTTAGTGTTTTTTTTTTTTTGGAGAGTGTGTAAGTTCGAGAGAGTTTGATCACTTTCTTAGAATACCCCCCAATTTTTTTTTTTTGGTACAACAACATATTTATAGGTAAAATAATTTTTCATTTTCCTCCATATTACTTGGTCCCTGGCAACTAAAAAAACTTCAGTCCCCTATTTTATTTTTTTACATTTTTGGTTCCCTTGTCAAAACATTTTTTTTATTAATCTTATTTTTTTGTATTTTTATATTTTTGAAAAGAGCAACGTCAACGTTGACTCAATAAAATTGATCAATGATTTTTAAATAAGCGCATTAAAAATCAAACACATCAAAAATATTTGTTTAATTTTAATTCTTTTGAAAAGACGTTGAAAATATCAAAAACGATGCAATTACATAAAAAAAACATTTTTTGGATTTTATTATTATTCTTTTGCTATTTTTTGGATTTTAAAAAAAATAAGAAAACGGGGTAAAAAACTGGGTTATGACAAAGCCCAACACTCCAAGCTTGATTTTTTAAGACCTCATACAGATACCTTGAGAATTTTTTCGAGGCCATACACAAGTCCTTCAAGATTTTTTACAAAACCAATATATTTTGGATCTCACTCTCCCTACAGGGCCTACACCACTAGGTGTATAAAAAATCTCTCATGGCCTACCACCTCTCCGTCTCTTTAATATTTGTGTGAGCCATATTTATTCCTCATTAATATATATATATATATATATATATATATATATTAGGGATATGTATCTCTCATTAATGTTATCAATGTAACATTAATCTATAGCCTCTCCACTCAAACAAAATAACAATATTCATGGGCTATAAATATCTCATGAATCACTCAAGTAAAAGGTTTATAATCTCTTCATTCTCTACATATTTGCATACATATTTTCATAGTCTTTCTATCTAAAATATCATTGCACCCTCTCTCTACAGATATACTTACTTAAACATTTGAGAGTCATCACATTTACCAAAATGGATCTTTTCCAGATATTTGTCTTTCAGTATCAAGCTCCCTTGCACCTTGGCTTTCCACGCCAAACTATCACTCACATTGACTTCTCACACAAAGCTACCACTCACTTTAGCTTCCCATATCAAGTTATCACCCATCTTAGCTAAGAAGAATAGATTTATAGAACCCCATGCGGATCCCTCAAGATTTTTTATTGAACCAATACATTTTTTATTACTCTCTCTACATCCCATATCCAGTGATATAAAGTCTCTCATGGCCTACCACCTCTTCTC
>Ga0325402_1006898_pt1 | contig 10768 bp, 4 predicted proteins | sample PopdelMetagenome_22_FD_207212 | JGI IMG/M metagenome (GOLD analysis project Ga0325402, IMG submission 207212) | Populus deltoides microbial communities from Bellville, Georgia, United States - Xylem-PdKOR-R3 | ecosystem: Host-associated > Plants > Phyllosphere > Stem > Wood/Secondary xylem...
ACCAGAGCTTATTTGGACTTCTAGAACTCAAGATATGAGCTGAAAACCGAACAGTGTTTGAGCTGCAGGACAGGTTCCGACTTCTCCGTTGTTTCTAAGATTTGAACTTGAAAACGGCAGAATTGAGTCTTGGACCCTTCATGAAAGTTTTAGGTCTATGTCTTATCTTTCCATCCATATAAAGTGGACCTAAATCCGAGTTCTACAACTCCAGTTATGATCAAATAACCGAATGGTGTTCCAGTTTGGAATTGAACCAGCATCTTTTCTCTTAGCCTAGTTCTCTTTTTGTCTCTTCACTTTCAATAGTTAATCACATTAATCAATCTTTTGAATTGTGAGATATACCTGCATTCAAAACAAGCATTTACCATAAATTAAAGATATATTATATTATCAGACTTGTTATTATAAAACATGCTTTAGTTAGGGAATTTAACGATACTTTAGTGCAATACGATGATATAAAGCATTAATGAGAATACACTTTTAAGTACTAATCAACACTCATATCAAACTCAATCATTTAACATTTCACCTAATACAATCAATACAATTATTACAACAATTACATCAACCGAATGAATCTCACTTTTTCTTAGTCTAGGCCAAAACTTACCCTTTGAAAAGTCAAGGACACCTTTTCAAAATTTAATGTGATTAAAATAGCATATATGTAATTTATATCAACCAACTCATAATTAATTCATTTCAATCAAGAATTTATGAAAAACTCAAACTCTTTTCATTTTATAGTTGAACAAATATGTGTTTAAAAGAAAACGTGCTCTTCCTTTCAAAAAATTTCTTAATTTCACATTACCCATTAATTTTCCATGCCCAAAAACATAACTCATAACAAGTTTAAAATCAATAACTCATAATCCAATGAAACACTAATTTTAATCACAAATCCGTAAACTAACATTCATGAAAATCATGTAAGAACTCATTAAAGCTAAAAGAGGTTTTATCATCACTTACCCACATCAAACTAAGAAGAAATTCCAAGGTTTCCAACTTCTTCATCTTCTCACTCTTCAAACTTTTATTTTTCTCTCTCTAGCCACCACTTTCTCTCTTTTTTATTCTATAGTTTCAATAAATCTCTCTATTTTTAGTGAATTTCCTAAGAAAATTTTGAGAAAACGAAGGAGAAAAGCTCCCTCTCTCTCCAAAAAATCCATGGCTAATGGAAATAGTCTCTTGTAGGCTGATTTTATGTTTAATTATAGTTTTGCCCTTTATTTAACATCCCTTATATTTTTCATGTAAATTACCTAGTTGTTGCCTAAATCTTGAGTCTTTATTATAAACTTTGATTGACCTGAAACTTTAATCCAAGATAGCAAATCAAGTAAGGAGACTCCATAAAAAAGTTTAGCCCGATCCAATAGTTGAATTGAGAGTTATGATTATTATCATAAAACTGATCAGTTTGTGATTTCTCAACAAAAATTCAAATTTTCTTATTCAACCCTTGCATAAATCATATAAAATATTTTAATGAATACTTAGGAACATCTTTTTATCCCCAAATATATTTATTTATTTATATGATAATTATTTCATTCACGGACTTATTACTGTTTCACGATAACATTATTGATTTTTAATTATGGTTTACACCAACTATATATATATATATATATATATATATATATATACACACACACAATTTTTTTTAAAAGGTCTTGTCTGCTACTATAGCCTCCCTTTTTTACTTTCTCACACATACTCGGCGATGGATTCCATTACTTTGATGGGAGGATGGAGCAACTCATGTGCACTGCATCTAAAAGAGTGAACAAAAGATACCCTCTTCGAAACAACATTGAGTCTGATAGAAGAGTCCAGCAAAAGATACCCTCTTCGAACCCTAAAAAATGCTAGTGCCCGCGGAGGCAGCAGTTTTAACCCTATAATTTTTTATGATATTATTTTTTTTATGTTTTAAAAGTATTTTTAAAAAAAATTAAAAAAAAATTATTATTATTGTTTTAAATTAATATTTTTTTAGTGTTTTTAAATCATTTTAATATACTGATATTAAAAAATAATTTTTTAAAAATAAAAATATATTATTTTAATATATTTTTAAATAAAAAATATTTAAAAATAATTAAACAATAATTAAGTGGCCTATACTGCAAATTAAACGCACAAACTCTGGTGGTGCCCAATTCAGATAAATATTAAAAACACGTCATACATATTTTTTTTTCACATTTCTCTCTCTATATCTCTCCTTCTCCTTTACAAGAAAACCTTCCTTTTTCTTTCTCTCTGCTGTGAGTTTGTGCCGCTGTCATTCCTTTGTCACCTTGCCTCCTTCCACAACAAGTTTCTCCCATCCCCCACTTCTCCTTGATCTACCACCACCATTATCACTCCACCCCCGCCACTTCCAACATTTCCCCTTCAATAATTTCATGTTAGCACTCTATCTCACTCTAAATTTTGTTAATTGTTTTAGTGATTTCATAATTTGAATGCTAGGTTTTATTTTGTTATGCTAGGGTTTAGTTAAATGTAGATCAATTGGTTATAAATTACATCAATTAAAGTTTACGAGATGGCATGCCCGCGCGCTGCCACAGGCTTATAAAACAAATATATTTAATAGTGTTATAATTGTGAACCAGCACTACATAAGTAATAGAAACTAAAGGTATGATAGAGCCAATATTTCATAATGGAAAAAAAAGTTGTGTTGGTGATCAAAACTTAGAGGCTAAACAAAATGTTTTGTAGCAATCCACAGTGTTTTGGGAGGAAAAATACAGTGCTTTCGCTACATGATTTAGCTTTTCTGTTAATAAAAAGCAAAAAAAATTACTAAACTAAATTCTCTACCAACTTAATATTAAAAAAAAACAACAAAGATAATTTTAGAAAGAAAAAAACCCATGAGGAAAGACGTTGTAGCAATTGACAATGTTTTGTGAGGAAAACTACAGTGCTTTCCCCAATAAATAAAATAAAAAACCATTTAGAGAAATACTGTAGCAATTCATAGTGTTTTGTGAGAAGAACTACAACGCTTTCCCGATATGATTTAGCTTTCTTGTAATTATAATTTTAAACCAACTCAATATTAAAAAAAATAGATAAAGATAATTTTAGAAAAAAATCATATGAGAAAACATTGCAACAATTCACAGTGTTTTAAAGAAAAAAAATTACAAAGCTAAATTATTAATCAGCTCAATATTAAAAAAATCAAATTGACAGAGACAATTTTAGAAAAAAATAAAAACAAAACACAAAAAAAGAGGGAAATCATGTTGGAAACACTGTAGCAATTCACAGTGTTTTATGATGAAAACAACAGTGCTTCCCCATATGATTTAGCTTTATTTGTAATGACTTGTAATAATTCTCAACAATGTTTTTGCGGAAAACTACAATGTTTTCCCCACATGAATAAGCTTTATTACAAAGTTAAATTCTGACCAACTCAATATCTTAAAAAAAATCAATGAAGATAATTTTTAAAAAAATATAACAAAAAAACAAAAAACAAAAGAAACTGGAAAAAAAAAACTATGTGAGGAAAAACTGTATCAAACCATAGTGTTTTGTGAGGAAAAACTTGTATTTACTTGTAATTGCAATTCTTAACCAGCATAATATTTAAAAATAAAATTGACAAAGACGATTTAAAAAAAAAAACATAACAAAACAGAAAAAAACCATGTGAGAAAAAACACTGTAGCAATCCATAGTAATTTGCGAGGAAAGTTACAGTGTTTTCCTCACATACTGTAACTGTAATTTTTAACCAGCTCAATATTAAAAAATAAAATAAAAAAAATAGTTTCGAAGAAAATCATAAAAAACAAAAATAAAAAAATCATGCGGAGAAAAACTATCACAATCAACAATGTTTTAAAAATAATACAAGCTATACTCTTAATCAGCTCAATATAAAAAAAAATCGACAAATATAATTTTGAAAAATAAAATAGAAAAACTACGTGAGAAACCACCGTAGCAATTCACAGTATTTTAAAGAAAAAAATTACAAAGCGAAATTTTTAACCAGCTCCATATTTAAAAAAAATAAAATTGACAAATATAATTTTGAAAATAAAAAAAAATAGAAAAATTATGTGGGAAAACACCGTAGCAATCCACAATATTTTAAAAGAAAACAATTGAGCAAAATTTTTAACCAGCTCAATATTTAAAAAGTAAAATCAACAAAGATAATTTTGAGAAAAAATAAATGAAATAAAAAGGAAAAAAAGTGAAAGTTGGAAAAAAGAAATGAAAAATTGCTAAAAAAAAATTACGAGGAAAGTTACAGTGCTTTCCTCACATATTGTAATTGTGAAGAGACACTGTAGCAATCCATAATATTTTGTGAGGAAAGCTATAGTATTTTTCCTACATAATTAAGCTTTATTACAAAGTTAAATTCTAACAAACTCAATATGAAAAAAAAAATTGACGAAGATAATTTTAGAAAAAAATATTACAAAAAAAGAAAACATAAAAGAAATTAAAAAAAAACCATGTGAGGAAACACTGTATCAATCCATAGTGTTTTATGAGGAAAAATTTGCAATTACTTGTAATTGCAATTCTTAACCAGCTTAATATTTAAAAAATAAAATTGACAAAGATGATTTTCGAAAAAAATATAAAAAAATAGAAAAAAATCATGTGGGAAAAAACATTGTAGCAATCCACAGTAATTTGCGAAGAAAGTTATACTGCTTTCCTTACATATTGAAACTGTAATTTTTAACTAGCTCAATATTAAAAAATAAAATAAAAAAAGATAATTTCAGAGAAAATAAAAAAACATGCGGAGTAACACTGTAGCAATCAACAATATTTTAAAGAAAAAAATTACAAAACTAAATTCTTAATCAGTTCAATATTAAAAAAATCGACAAATATATTTTTGAAAAATAGAAAAACTATGTGGGAAAACACCGCAGCAATCCATAATATTTTAAAGGAAAAAATACAAAGTGGAATTTTTCACCAGCTCAATATTACAAAAATCAACAAATATAATTTTGAAAAATAAAAAAATAAAACAGAAAAACTATGTGGGAAAATACCGCAGCAATCCACAGTATTTTAAAGAAAAAAAATTACAAAGCAAAATTTTTAACTAGCTCAATATTTAAAAATTAAAATTAACAAAAATAATTTTAGAATAAATAAATAAATACAAAAAAAAAACAGAGGAAAGTTGAAAAAAAAAGCAAAAAAAAAGGGGGGAAAGTTGGAAAAAAAAAAAAGTAAAATGCACTGTGAATTACTGTTGTAATCCACGTTACATTTGGGTGTGGGGAAACAACCACTGTTTCCCCACACCCTTTAATTGTATGTATAATGTGATTTGTAATAATTTTTGAATTTTGAGAGAATTAGGGATAATTGATGAATTTTATCATATTGATAAATTCTAATGAGAATTTGTTAGAATTAATTAATTTTGTAAACCATTAATGGGTTATGGGTTACATAAAATTAGATAGGTTTACTTACTTGGTATAGTGAAATTTCACAAAACAATGAATAAAGAGAGAGGTATAAGGACACTAGTGATAGATGTAGGTTGATGCCGGGTTGGCTAACTGGATTTGTGAGGATAGAGCCAAATTCTTTAGGTTGGGCTGGTGTGTTTTTGGCAAAAAAAAAAAAAAGAAATGAGAAGTAGAAAACTGTTTGTTATAATTCTTTTAAATTTATCGATGAAATATGCCAATCAGATATTTTCATTGGCTTTAGTTGGAAGATATTGACATGTTATAATACTAACAAATTTTTTTTATTGATTTTTTTATTATTTTTATTCCATCATCGATTCCTTCGAAAATTAATAGTAAAATATATTTTGTCGTTATTTTCATTAAAAATATCCATTAAAAATTTTCTATCGCTATTTCTAATTTTATTGGTAATGTCATTGCTATTTGCTAATTTTCTAATTGTGATTTAACATTTAATAACTTATTAATTAGAAGATGTCCAAATATAACTGACATGATATTTGCAAAACTATGCAAATAGTAATTATAAGATACAAAATTAATAATAGATTAAAGGTATATTATTGATGTATAAGTTTATTATAATAATGTTAATTAATCACATATAAATAGACATGTATAATAATAATTTGCTAATCTATAACTAAAAAAGACTTTTGAATTATTTGCACAATTCAAAAATCTCTAAATGAAAATATTATAATTTGTACAGAGTAATTATAAGATAAGAAATCAACAATAAACTAAAATGTTTTTATTTAATTTAAAATTAATTATAACATTTAGTATTAAAGATAAAGTTTACTAGCTAATAGAGCTTGGGGCAATTTTTAAATAAAAATTTTAAAATTGAGATGCAGTTTAAAGTTTTAGAAACCTAAACACAAGTATAAAATACATTTAGAATTAAGAACATATCAATAAACACTAGCTTTGGCTTTGGTACTAGCTTCACCGGAGTTCGAACAATTTTTTATTTAGCTTATAATAACTTTCAGCTTCTAAAATGAGGTAAAAAAAAAAATATTAAAAAATTAGTATTGTTTAACCCAGGTTAGTATAACAAATCTATAACTACGGTAATTAGGATTGAGTCAGTCTAAGATATCTCATCAAACTTGTGATATCATGAGATTAGAATAACCTGATAAAAAAATAAAGAGGATTATAAAGGTTTTTTTTAAAAAAATTATTTTAACTTTTCGAACCTGTGACCCGGGTCATAAAAACCGAAACATCTAATCTGAAAAATCTATAAAATTCAATTCTTAATCAATCAAATATTGAATGATGAAATTGAAGAAAGAATTTTCATTATACAAAAAGATTTAAAAAAGAAATTATAAGCAATCAAAATTGCAAAATAAAATAAATTTATATTTGATTGAAGGGTGAAATTAAAAAGAATAATAAATTTTATAAAAGGGTCAAGAAACAATATAAAAATAAAAGCAATGACGATCTAATTGGAAAACATAATATCATCGATTTAAATTGAAGAGTAAAATTAAAAATCAATAAAACTTTTATAAAAGGATCAAAGAGAAAAATCTAAAATCTAAAATATAAAGATTAAATTGAAGAATTTAATATTTGATAAAATAAAATTGAAAAATAAAATTGAAAACAAATAAAATTTTTAAAAAATATACTGGTTGGTGCAATATTTTAATGTCCCTAATGGCTAATTATAAGTGTTTTTTTTAGTGAAGACTCAAAAAATCATTACAATGTTACTCTGGATACTTTAAATGAGCATGTAGGTACAATAATTTTCCTACCATTTTTAGTTTCTTTTAATATATATTGACACGCTGAGTGCCTAGAAGGTGCATTCTATTTCAAAACATTCTCTTTATCATCAACAAACCAAATGGCATGTCTTGGGCTCCCAGGCTTGTCAGTACTGCAATAAATTCGGTGTATCAAAATTGGTAGGCTTCCTCGGAGGTTGTACCATCCCAAGGTTCTTGATTATTTTGGTGAACCCGTGCGTGTATCTTATAACCATACGATGCCTTCGGCAGAAACTCATCCACGTCAATGATGCTATGGCTCAATATTCGAGTTTTCACCTTAAGCATATTATGGTTTATTATTAATCTCGAACAAATAAATGTGATTAACTTCACATTAACATTAAGAAGAATAACTCAGACCATCATCAGAAAGCGTCCGAAGATAATTCACGTTTGAAATCGAGAAACAGAAAACGTGGGTTCATGCTACATTATTATCGAGAGAGAAAAAAAGGCTTTCCAGAAAACCAATTACGGGTCTTCTTTTATTGAAAAAGACAGCAAAAATCTCGAGAACCAGGCTCCAAATACGTGTTGAAATGCAGAGTCGATCGCTCGTTCAAATTGAACTATAAATGTCCTTCTGTTTTTTTGTGTCCTTTTCCTATCCTGAGGCCAGTCCCTGCCTCTCTTCTTCTCCCTGCTATAATTTGGGCGTTTTGATAAAAGCCTGGACTCGCAAGATACTGAGACAAGGACTTGTAATCTTTTGAGAACACATTTCACTTTTTTTTATTCCAATTCAGTGGAGGAGAAAGCTTGCTTCGAGGGTGGGTGTCAGTCGATGCTGAAGGGTAAAAAGTAAAAACTAAGACCCCATTAAGCCTGTCATTTAACGAACAGATTTGACAAAAAATTGTCGGTCATTGGACCCTGAGACAGTCAGAATTCATAATTGCACATCAGTCTACAAGAACATGAAGCTATCCTATCTTAAAAAAAAAAAAAAAAGCATTTATTATTATTATTAACTTTAAAGATATAATTTAACTTATTAGACTTGAAGTTTAATCTTTTAAATATTATTAGTTGGAATGTTACAAGTTTTAGAATTATTAAAAATTTATGTGATTGTTAATTTTAAAACTTTAAAAAATTAATCAATATACATATAAACTGGTATGGATATTTACTATTACTAAAAATAAAAAAAACAGTTTTTTTTTTCTATAATGGATGACACAACCGACTCCAAATAATGATGAAAATGATTTCTGTATAAGCCAGAGGATTAAGTTAGTAAAGCACCACTGGTTTAAGGACCGATTCGAGAAGAAAAAAAAACACAAGAGTAAGATACCCATGAGGAATAATCTGACTCCCTCGCAAAGCTCCATCTTCTTTCTGCCAAAAACTCAAGCTTGAGTCGTCTCATCTAGCAGCGTAGTCCTTCTGTAAATAGGTCTTGCCTTTTGTAAAGAGGTCTCTTCCAAAATAATGCTGTCGTGTTAGCTCCTGGTACATTTTCCTTTCTTAGCTGTAACTGTCAGAAGTTGAAATTCCCAGTCCAGGGTATCGTGTAAGAAATGCATATAAATGACTCCAGGTCATGATAAAAATCAAGTCAAAATTATCATGTTACTTTTTTTTTTTTTTTAGAAAAAATTATTGAGTTGGTTGAGTAAATTGAAGTGATATGCTTGTAATTATAATAACGGTTATTCTTTAAAATATTTTTTAAAAATTTATTTTTAATATTAAAATAATATAAAAACATAAAAAATAATAATTTAAAGTTAAAATAATTAATTAAAAAAACTCTTTTCAATCATAAAAATAAATGAAACCGAATAATAAAAAAAATTGTGCTTTACTATTTAATAAAAATCTGTAATTTTAAGAATAAAATTGTTAACATTACTTAAAAAACTTTAGTCTTATTTGAAAACTATAACATAGTTTGATATTTTTTCAATTAGACTTGATATTAAAAGTGTCATGACACATATAATCTGTGCTGTAGGTTCGTCTCTAAATGCGGACGGTTGAAAATTAGCAATATAAATCCAACTCATGAAAATATATATATACACACACACACACACACACACACAAAACAATTATCCCAATCCGTATATCCAACCCATTCGGTCCAAAAAAATTAAATGAGTCGGGTTTATAATTTGTCAAATATAAAAAGTTTAATTGGATACAATTATGGGTCCAAAACCAACCTAATTATATTTATGACCACCCCTATTATGAATCTTAATAACCTCATTTGTAACCTTAAAACACTATATAATAGGTCAAATAACTCAAAATAAAACCAAATAAAAAAACTTTTATAAGGCATAATTTATGTTTTTTGGCGAGATTAAAGTTCTAAAACACCTTTATGAAACTCCATTCTCAAAAAAAAATTCATTGATACAAAGATTGGTTTTTTGATGAACGAAATTTGGCAAATTCAAATCTTTCTCTTTGTTTTTTTATGACTTTCTCTCTCATGTCCCAGAATGTAGGGACTAAAACATCATGAAATGAAGTTTGAGGACTAAAAAAAAACATAAAACTACAAGGATGAAATCTATGAAAATAAAAAACTCCATAGACTAAGTTTGTTAAAAATCACCATTTCATTATAATGTGGTTTAAGTGTAGGTTACTAGTATATAATATAATGTTGTGAATGAATATTAAAAGTTGTAATGTTTATCAACCACATGGAGAAATTCTAAATAAAAAACAAATGTTGTGGTGTTTTTGTTGTATCACTATGAGAGGAAATATTGTGGATTTCAATAGTGTTTCTTTTTTTTATCCTTTCAATTTTCTTATCTCTGGTCATTAAACTTTTTTTTTTCAATCTCATCCTTTCATATTTTGTTGACTGGGACTTGGACTCAATAATTTATTTTAATTTATTTTAATAGGATGGTCACAACATTAGAAAAATATCTTGACATTGGGGCGATGCTTAATTTTGCAAGAACGAATTCATTTTTATTATTTACTAAAATAAAAAACATGGGGGTTAAAATTAAAAATAAGTCAAAAATAAAGATTTTCTTTTCAAAAACTTTTTATATGGCATCTTTTAAACAGTTTTTTCCTCTAGCGTTTTGCAAATTTCATTTTCAGTCCTTATAGTTTGAAACTTTTGTGTTTTGGTCAAAGACTTTATTTTTCACATCTTAGTCCATGAATTTGAGAGAGGAGAGAGAAAGTAATCAAAACGTAGTGAAGGAGAGTAAAAGAAATGGTTGTTATCGCTCCCAAAATCACATTAACCATGCCATCTTTCCTAAGCCTTTTTTGTGTTAGGGGGAAAGTCTTATGTTAAAAGAAAGTTGTCATCTAGTATTATGATCATTTGAAAACCCTAACTGGTCTATATATTTATTAAGGTAATAGACTAATTACACTAAAGAGAATATATTATCACCTTAAAACATCTCACATGAGGTAAGTTGCATTGCTACTCTTTTCTTCTAACCTAACAGTCAATTA
>Ga0325402_1006904_pt1 | contig 10764 bp, 7 predicted proteins | sample PopdelMetagenome_22_FD_207212 | JGI IMG/M metagenome (GOLD analysis project Ga0325402, IMG submission 207212) | Populus deltoides microbial communities from Bellville, Georgia, United States - Xylem-PdKOR-R3 | ecosystem: Host-associated > Plants > Phyllosphere > Stem > Wood/Secondary xylem...
ACTATAATTCCCTTGGTATATATCAACAAAATGTTTTTCTTGGTATTTACCAACAGATATAATGATGAAAAATGTTGTCGCTAAAATTCACTACAATATACCGACAAAAAAATTCCTTCAGCTATTCTGTTTGTATTCGCCAAATTTTTGGTAAGGAACGCACATGATTTTTGTAACAAGCCAATGACTTTTTTTTTTTAATTGGCTCTTTGTTGTTTTTATTTTTTTGCTTTTCTTTTTTTCAATTTCATGATTCAATGTTAGGTTTTTATTGAATTTTACTATTTAGTATCAGGTTCGTTGTAAATCGGTTTTTGTTTTTAATATTATATAATAAAATTCAAAAATGAACTAAATTCAGTGGATTGACCTGGGCTTTATGGTTTAATTTGCAAAACTTGTGGCCTGAATCATAAACTCTATTGGATTTTAAAAAAATTAAGAATTTTTTTTATTTAATAATATGATAACATAAATAGACACTTGTAAAAATAAAAGTACAAATTAAATCTTAAGATATTTGTTTGAAATTGCAATAACCTCATAAAAAAATTAAAATAAATAATAATGTTCAATTTAAAATCAATAAAATATTAAATGATGAAATTGAAAGAAAATTTTTAGAAAGTAGCATCAAAAAAAAGAAAAAAAAGAGAAAAAGTTTAAAAAGTTTTTTTTAAATAAATTGTAGCGTTTATGAACAGTAAAACACTTTTCAGCTTTTTTTTTTTGGGAATTAAAGCTTTAGGTGACTTTGAATTTATAAAGACTACATGATAGTCCCATTCGAGTTATTTTATTGATTTAAGAAAGAGTGCACGACAACCTTATAGTTTCAGTCGGTCATGTACATGTGTTTTAGAAAGCACGAAATCTGAAGGACATAAATAAAATTATTTTTTATTAATTTATTATTTAATTATTGATCGATGATGGCTGTCCACATGTAATTTATTTATTTATTTATTCAGCTTGATGGGACTCCAATCCAATAGCCGAAGTACTAGAATATGCTAAGAATCTACCTGGGAGAAAATTAATTATCTCCAGCTTTCATTGGAAGAAGCTCCTGGTATTCATTTAAAATAATGTTTGTGCTAATCAATGATTATATAAAAATCAACTTCCCTAATTTTAGGATTAGTCGCTTGATTCAAAGAGAACTATAATTTAATCAGTTTCTTCTAATTAATTATCACTATTTTTATTCTTTCAAGGTTCATCTACATCAACAAGTTAGATTAGAACCATTTTATTTTAAAAAATTTAAATAACGTGTTCAGATCTAAAAAAATTAAAAAAATTAAAAAGTTTTTATTAAGATAACCAAGTTTTTTTCTTTTTTTTTATTTAGAATAATTTAAATTTCTAGTTGATCATATTTTAGATAAATATTGACCTGTCGAGCCTATCTAGATTTTCGGAAGCAATTTCTTAATTTTGTTTGGCTTGGATATTATAATATATTTTTTAGAGTAATTTTATTAGAGTAATATATTTTATTGTAGCAAGAATTAAAAAGTTTTTATTGGGTTGACCAAGTTTTTTTTTTAATTTAAAATAATTTAAATTTTAAATTAATCAGATTTTATATTGACCTGTAAAATCTATCTGGTTTTTAAACAATACAAGCAATCTATTGGATCTTGCCTGGCTTACCTTTAAAAACATTTCAACAAAGATCGTGTTTTGTGCTTCGTTGTTATTCCTTTTTTTGTGCGGGCCTAAACTTGGATCTGGCTTTCTTACCTTTTACATTAAATGAATTTGGACTAGAATGCATGCAGGCTTTTGTGCAGCACATGTACAGTATTATTTTTTTCAATTTTTTTCTTAAAATAAATCACAAAATATTTTTTAAAATTCCAAAAATAAAATATATTTATTTTTTCTCATCCTAAAAATTTTGAATTCGAGTATCTCATTGATTTTTAACCAAAAAAAAAATCTTTAAAAGGGATCCAGTACCCTCCATTAAGTTTAGTTATTTTGGGAATATTTAAATACAAAAACTTAAAGGATTTTCTTTAATGATTTAAGAAATAGGTTGTAAGGTTGAATATAGTTGAACTTATTTAATAAGTAATAAACCCATTTTATATATTTATAAAACCCTAAATCATATAAATAGTTTATGTTGATCACTGTAAAGTAGCTATAATGTTCAGCTAAAAAAAATGGAGGTAAAGAAGAAAATATTTCTACCACCAATTATATAAGTGGTTATTATTTAAAAGAAAACACATATAAAATCTCTTTTTTATGAAAAGAAAATCACCTATAGGTGTGACTAATTAAATACAATATAGCTTAAACAAGTTTTGTTCATATTTAAATGGTTAAATGACCCGCTGTAATAACATATGTAACATTTTTAAACCACCCTCATCCATTAGGCCATGCCTCCTTGTAACCCAATAAAAAAGTATAGAAATTAACTTTAGGAGTGTAGCTCAACTGGTTAGGTTTTAGGTCTACTTCCTAAAGGTTACCAGCTCGAGTCTCAATGTGGAAGCATTAAGATTTAATTGAATTTATTGTTTTCTGTTAATAATCCCCTAATTGTTGTGGTGATTTGTTAGTCAGATTAGTATTTGAATTGGTCTAGGCCTCTTACCATGTTTTTAGGGAGTGTTGAACATGGAGTTTGTTTTTCTGTTTTCCTTGTAAAAGGCTTATATATAAAGCCAATGTTTATTGAATAAACGATGCTTTTCAACTCTCAAACACAGTGAGTTATTCATTAGTTTATAGCAAGAGATTTAACAAGTGGTATCAGAGTTTCACAAGGGCCTGATTGAGTGTTCTGAGAAACTGCAGCTTCTTAAGGGAGAAGCAAGAGTGAGTGATCAGAAAAAAAAAGGAGAGAGTGGAGAATCATGACGACAAAGAACATCTTTGTTTAGCCGGCGATTCCATGGTTCGATGGTCATTACGAACATTGGGCTATGCTTATAGATAATTTTCTCAGATCGAAGGAGTATTGAGACTTGATAGAGAATGAGATACCTATAGCAACAGAAGAGGCAACAGAGGTACAACGTAAGATCATTGCAGATCTAAAACTAAAAGATTTAAAGGTAAAGAACTATCTATTCCAAGCTATAGATAGAAATATTATTGAGATCATTCTTAATAAAGAGATTGCGAAGGCCATCTGGGATTTGATGAAAATGAAGTATCAAGGCTCTACGAAGGTGAAATGTGCTCAGCTACAGGCTTTGAGAAGGGAGTTTGAGATTTTTGGCATGAAGGGGGGTTAAAAGGTTAATGAATACTTTGCCAGGACACTGACCATTGCAAATAAGATGAAAGCACATGGAGAAAAAAATGGAGCAAAGTGTGATCATTGAGAAAATCTTAAGATCGATGACTCTCAAGTTCAATTATGTTGTGTGTTTGATTGAAAAGTCCAATGATCTCTCCACCATGACCATAGATGAGTTTCAAAGTAGCCTGTTATTCCATGAACAGAGGAATAACATGTTTTAAAAACCATTAATTCAGAGAAGGATAGAGGAAGAGATGAATACAAAGTTGAAGGGAGAGGAAGAGCTCATGGGAATTTTAGAGGAAGAGGTCGAAGTAGGGGTAAGCAACCCTTCAATAAAGCTCTCATGGAATGCTTCAACTGCCACAAATTAGGTCACTTTCAATATGAGTGCCCTCATTTAAGGAACGCTGCAAACTACGTTGAGTTGGATGAAGACAAGGAGATGCTATTAATGTCATATATCAAGATGAATAATTCAACAACAAGGAATAATGTTTGGTTTTTAGACTCTGGGTGTAGTAACCATATGTGTGGTACCAAAAGTTTTTTTTTTTTCAGATCTTAATAAAACGTTCAAGCAGTCAGTAAAACTTGGAGACAATTCAAAGATGATGGTGATGGGAAAAGGAAAAATCAGACTTTAAGTGGGTGGCATGACTCAAGTAATCACTGAAGTTTACTTTGCGCCTGAGTTAAAGAATAATCTTTTGAGTGTTGGCCAACTACAAGAAAAAGGTCTCACCATTCTAATTCGAAATGGGATGTGCAACATTTATCATCCAAGGAGGGGATTCATTATGCAGTCCAGAATGTCAGCAAATAGGATGTTCGTTGTGTTGGCTTCAGTGATGCCTCAAACCACAACATGCTTTCAAATTGTGACTAAAAACAACTTGTATTTGTGGAACTGTTGATTTGAACATCTTAGTTTCAAGGGATTGAGAACTCTTATCTACAAGAAAATGGTGAGAGGATTACCAATTCCCCAAGCTTCATCAAAGGTGTGTTCTGACTGCCTGGTGGGAAGCAATACTGAGAAGTAATTTCCAACATGAGTTTATGAAGAGCTTCATAACGTCTTCAATTGGTTCATGCTGATATCTGTGGACCCATCAAGCTTGAATCATATAGCCACAAAAGGAACTTATTCAACTTTATTGATGACTATAGTAGGAAGACCCAAGTTTATTTCTTGCTAGAAAAGTCTGAGGCATTTGATGTATTTAAGAAGTTCAAAGCACTTATTGGAAAGAAAATTGGTAATCTTATTTGTTGTCTACGTACTGATAGAGGTAGAGAATTCACCTCGTTGGAGTTTAATCAGTTTTGTAGTGCAAATGGAATAGCTAGGCAGCTTACTATTTCTTACACACCCCAACAAAACGGGGTGGCAAAGAGGAAAAATTGCACCGTCATGAACATGGTATGTAGCATGCTGTCAAAGAAACAGATTCCTAAAGAGTTTTGGCCTGAAGCTATCAATTGGACGATATATATATTGAATCAGACTCTAACCTTAGCTGTGAAGGAGGTAACACCTGAAGAGGCCTGGAGTGGTAACAAACCTATTGTGTATTATTTCAAAGTATTTGGATGTGTCACTCATATCTATATTCTAGACAATCAAAGATCAAGTTTGGATGATAAAAGTGAGAGATGTATAGGCTATACAATCCAGTTTCAAAGAAAGTGGTAATTAGTAGGGATGTGGTATTTGCTGAAGATGAGAAATGAGAGTGGGGAAGAAGCAATGATGAGTTGGAAGTTTATGTATTAGAGTGGGGTGATAAGGAAGAAATCAGGAATCAAGATCAATCTGAAGAAGGTGTGAATGCTGAAAATAATGAAGTAGAAGAAAGAGGTTTTAATTCTCCATCTGGTGAATGAAATGAAAAAGGTGGTTTGGATCCAGTTCAAGGGAGGAACAAAAGAGAGCCTTCTTAGATGCAAGATTATGTGCCAGGTGAAGGTTCATCAGAAGAAGATGAGATTGAAATTTTGGTGATGTTCACTGCTTTTGAAAACCTTGTATTTTTTGAAAAAGCTATCGAAAGTTCGAAGTGGAGAGAAGCCATGAAATTGGAGATCAAAGCTATCAAAGAGAATAAGACCTGAGAGTTAACAACATTACCAGAAGGAGTAAAGAAAATAAGGGTGAAATGGGTGTACAAAACCAAGCTTAACGAGAAGGGTGAGGTGGACAAGTTTAAGGCTCGTCTCGTGGCAAAAGGTTACTCATAACAGCATGATATCAATTACAATGAGGTATTTGCTCTGGTGGCCAGATGGGATACTATCAGAGTGGTTCTTGCTCTTGTAGCACAAAAGGGTTGGTGTGTGTATCAATTGGACATGAAAAACACGTTCTTGCATGGAGAATTAAATGAGGTTGCGTTTGCTGATCAACCACAAGGGTTAAAAACAAGAAGGAAGAACACAAGGTTTACAAACTTAGAAGAGCGTTGTATAGACTCAAGCAAGCTCCCCGAGCTTCTTACAGCAGAATTGAAGGGTACTTCATTAAAGAGGGCTTTGAGAAATGCTACTGTGAGCATATATTTTTTTATAAAGACTGAAGATGGAGGTAAGATTCTCATTATAAGTCTTTACGTAGATGATTTGATTTTTACTGGAAACAATGAGGACATGTTTGTGAGATTTAAGGAGTCAATGAAGAAGGAATTTTCCATGTCTGATTTTGGCAAAATAAAATATTTTCTTGGTGTAGAAGTCATATAGAATCAGCATGGAATATTTATCAATTAGAAGAAGTATGCATATGAAGTGTTGGAGAGGTTTGGGATGTTGAATAACAACTCGATGAAGATTGTGGTTTTTTCTATGATTTGCTTTTTTTTATGATTGTTTATTTTAATTGTTAGAGCGGACTCTAAGTTATTATTGTAGACAATCTATTGCTAAGTTTGATATCAAAACCGAAGTTGTGGTATATGAACTTGTGAAGCAACTGAGTTTAATAATTATGGCGGATCTACGTTATTAATCTTAGAAAGAACATTCAATCAAATTAAACATAGACTGCAGACAGTTATGTTTTCTTGATTAATCAATTTATCTAGTTCTTAAGGCTGCCATTGAATTAAATTATTAGTGCGAACACTGTGGTTTTTTGATCGTTAGGGTTAGTTATACGGCGGATCCATTAACTAACCAATGTTAAGAAAAGATAAATATTCAGAATATAAATTGATGTCTCGTTTCCATGATTAGTTCTGATTTTTGTAACTGAGCGTTTACTTGTGACCAAGGTTTGTTCTCTTGATAATTTTCTAATTTTATTTGATTTTTCTTGATAGTTTTCTGTTTTCTTTTGCTTTAGCCTAGATAACGTCCAAACCCCCTCAAATTGCATATCATCTAGCATAAAAAATTGAATTGAACCTTCCTCGTGGGATCGACCCCTTGCTTGCTCTATACTATCTTGTGTGTTGTTTTTTAAGTTAAGGTAATTAATTTGTGCGACCACGATATCGCAAAAAAAAATCCTGCTCAGATTAGATACTTGTTCTTGTTGTGCACAGGCTTCAAGGTGTAACAAATTATAGTTCCATCAGGGAAGCTTCTGAGATTGAGATATTGCTTGTCTATAGTACCTGTTGTGTTGATTTTGGATCATACTAGTATACTGGCAGCGCTTTGTAGCGGGTCAATATTAATTTTTTTAAATATAAAAAATATATTTAGAGTATGAAGAATGTTTTAATAGTGTTATTAAATCTAACCAAGTGCATTAATTTTTAAACCTCAACTCAACTCTTTGCAAGATCAAAGTAACGTGAATCAAGCAACCACGCTAGACCCAGGCGCCTCTGGCATCCATGCTAGCCCTACATTACTTGGGTTTGACACCCAAGTAAATGTGGGTTCGACACAACTTTTCAGCTTTAAAAATAATAAAACAATATAAAAATACAAAAATTTACCCCTATGATTATAGAAAATTAAACAAAAAATAATGTGAAAGAACAAAAATACTCCTATATGCGAAGGTTTTTTTTTTTTCCAAAGCTAAAAATGTATTTTAACTATTTAACAATTTATGAAAAGTCAAAAAACTTGTGGGCAACATGTCTTAATTTTGTTAACATTGGGGGTAGAATAATATTTTTACTATACAAATAATTGTGAAAACACTACCATATCCCCGCTCAAACTTTTGATGACCAATCGACTTATGCAAAATACTGAAATACCCTAGCAACTATTCAAATGACAAAATTTTTTCAACCAAATGACAAAATGATAATTTAACTTTATGTGCAAAAAGACAATATTAACCCCATCCCACTCTTTCAGAGCTTTGAAAATCCACTATTCAAGTCTATAGTGTATTATGTCTTGGTTTACAGTACACTTGCATAGGGTTGCGAGACCCAAGCGTCATAGGTTTGGCAACCATGCCACACCCAAGCATCTTGGGTCTGACAAACATGCCATACCTACGACACTTTGTTAGACCTAATTTTCTTGGGTCTGACAAACATGCTAGACCTATGTTACTTGGGTCTGACATGTTTGCCAGACCTAAGTAAATGTGAGTTTGACGCAGCTTTTCAAATATAAAAATAATAAAACAATATGAAAATACCAAAATGCCCCTTATAATTATAGAAAATTACATTAAAAACAGTGTGAAAGAACAAAAATACTCGTATATGCAAAGCTTATATTTTATCTTTTCAAAGGCTAAAGATGTATTTTTAACTATTTAATAGTTTGTGAAAGGTCAAAAAAACCTTTGGACAACAGGTCTTAATTTTGTTAATCTTGGGGGTAGAATAATATTTTGTTTCTATGAAAATAAATTTGAAAAGACTACCATACCCCGCTCAAACGTTTAATGACCAATGAGCCTATAAAAAAAATACTAAAATACTCCCATAACCAGGGCTTCAACTTTTTCAACCAAAGAGCAAAATTTTAATTTAACTTTTTATGAAAAGACAACATTAGCCCCATCCCAAGCCTTCAGAGCTTGGAAATCCATTGTGCAAGTCTATAGTGGATTGTGTCTTGGTCCACAATACACTTCATGCCAAAACCCAAGGTACTTGCGAATGACAAACATGCTTAATTTGACAAACAACAAACATAGAGGATAATTGTGCACTTTTATTGTCAGAAGAGAGAAAAAAAGCACAAATAATCGATCACTAATGACAATCCAACCATTATCTGTCTACATACCACACCATATGGAAGATAGCACGACTGCGCATCCAGTTAGATGATGAATGACTAGATATATATGGCCACTGAGAAGTGTCATACGCGCCTAATTAATAGCGTGGACGCCGCCTATATGCTTGGGCATGAGGAATACGTTCCAACATCTTTTTGATTAAAAACTAAAACGTGAAATACTAAAACACCTCCCATGGTCCTCTTAATTACCCAAAATACTTATGTAAAAATACCAAAATATCCCCAAAGGCAAAGGTTTTTTTTTCTTTTCTGAGGCTAAAAGTGTTATTTTACTGTATACTGAAATTGAAAAACTTGAAATATCTTTGTCCAACAGCCCACCCTTTTTTATTTTTAAGGCAAAGAAATATTTTTACTGTTATGAATATTGTGAAAAGCTAAGAAAACATTTGGTTAATAGTTCTAAATTTTGTTAACTCTTGAGGTAAAATAGTAGTTTTACTGTGCATAAAAATTAAAAAAAGACGCATACACCCCCAAACAAGTTTTTAATGACAACTAAGCCAGATGAAAAGACCCAAATACCTCTAAACCGAAGGCTTAAATTTAAGTCACTAAAGGATAAAATGATAATTTTACTATTGTAATTCATAGTAATTTGTGTCTATAGCTACACTGAAATCTCAATGCCTTATTTAGAGTATGAGATTGAGATTTGTTTTAAAAAAAGAAAAAAAAAAAAGACCAAAATCAATATATGTTAACTATCAAAACTTACAAAGCAAAATTCTCAATAAAAAAAATGTTTAGAGATGAAACTAAAAAGTTATTAAAAAAAATTAAAGTAAACTAAAATGTTTAGAGATGAAACTAAAAAGTTATTAAAAAAAATTAAAGTAAACTTGGGATCAGGTTAACCCCACGGCAATGAAAGTGAAAAAAAAAAGCACAAAGACCAATATAAAAAAAAATTAAAAGATAAAATTGAAAATAAATCAAATTTATAAACGGATCTAGAAAATAAATGTTAACGCGTATTAATTTTTGAAACCTATGACTTGGCCATAAGGCCGTAGCTAACCTTATAGAAGTGAAAAAACAATGAAAAAATTATCAACAAAAAAAAATCAAAGGATTAAATTGGAAAAAAAAATACAATAAAAAAACATTCTAAGCAAAAAAATACAATAATAAAAAAAATAGAAACCAACCTTGACATAAAAATAAATTTAAATCAAATATTTAGAGGTAAAATTAAAAATAAAATTTAATTAATAAAAAAATATATCAAAAAATTAAAGATCGGATCTAATATGAATATCAAATGAAAGTAATGACAAAGATGAAATTAAATATAAAAATTAATCAATATAAGATAAAAAATCAAAACATGTAATAAAAATTAATCAATATAAGATAAAAAATCTTGTGATCCTGCCCTGCAAAGCACCCCTTAGTTTCGGGCTTCTGGCGGTCCCATGTCCAGAGCATCCTTGGGCCTTTTGTTTTTGGGCTACACGATGGGAAGTTGAGCGCTTATGCTGAAATCTTGTGCCCTTGTCTTGATAAGAAGCTAAAGCCACAAAAGCATTTAGATCAGGAAGTATCAATGGATGGACCTGACGAGCTCCACATAGCCATGTTCCCATGGCTTGCTTTCGGTCATATAATCCCATATCTAGAGCTCGCCAAGCTAGTAGCTCAAAGGGGTCACAAGATCTCCTTTATATCTACTCCAAGAAACATCCAACGTTTACCAACTATATATACCTCCAAATTAATTTAACACCGCGAATCAATTTAGTAAGCCTCGCTTTACCCCATGTAGAAAATCTCCCAAACAACGCAGAGGCCACCGCAGAATTGCCTTTCGACAAAATTCCATACCTAAAGGAAGCCTATGACGGACTCCAAGATTCTCTATTTCACTTCTTACATTCTTCTTCGCCAGATTGGATCATCTTTGATTTCGCTCCTTACTGGTTACCTGAGATAGCAACCAAGCTTGGGATCTCTAGTGTTTTCTTTAGCATTTTTAATGCATGGACCATATCCTTCTCTGGACCATCATCCTCAGCTATGCTCAACGGCGACGATCCAAGGACCGAACCGCAACGCCTCACGGTCCCTCCAAAGTGGGTCACATTTCCCTCTAAAGTGGCATTTCGCATCCATGAAGCTAAGCGGCTTTTGGATCAAATAGAAGTGAACAGTTCAGGTGTCACTGATGTATTTCGTTGGGGATCCGTGCTTGCTGGCTGTGATGTTATAGCCGTAAGGAGCTGCTTAGAGCTAGAGGCTGATTTCTTAAGACTTGTGGAAGA
>Ga0325402_1006906_pt1 | contig 10762 bp, 6 predicted proteins | sample PopdelMetagenome_22_FD_207212 | JGI IMG/M metagenome (GOLD analysis project Ga0325402, IMG submission 207212) | Populus deltoides microbial communities from Bellville, Georgia, United States - Xylem-PdKOR-R3 | ecosystem: Host-associated > Plants > Phyllosphere > Stem > Wood/Secondary xylem...
TAGTAAAAAATATATTTATAAAAAAATTATACAAGTTAAATTATTTTTATAAACAAATGTTAATAGATCATGTTGAATATGTCAATAATATGGAAGCTTGGAACAAGGAAATATTCGAATCCAAGTTGGTGTGTGTTTAACAGAATGGTGTAATAAGTTTTTTTTAATTAAAAATATATTAAAATAATATTTTATTTATTTTGATATTAACACATCAAAACTATCAAATAACATCTAAAATCATTACTAAGAGCTTTGCTCTTCTTGTGGTCTCAAGTTCGAACCCTGTGGTTACTAATATGATGACCACTGGAGGCCTACATGGTCATTAATTTTAGGGCTCGTGGGATTAGTTGAGGTGCGCGCAAGCTGACTCGGACACCCACGTTAATAAAAAAAACATCTAAAATCATTAAATTAATATATTTTCATATAAAAACTAATTTAAAAAACACTTTAAAAAATACACAAGCTAACACAAAACCAAACAAGCCCATGTCTTTATCCATTTTCGTTAATCTAAGCTCGGTGTTATCTTCAGATACTCTACCATACTAGTTTAATTTGATATTTTTTCTTGAAGGATTTAAATTAAAAAAGAAACATTTAATTAATGACTTGTTTGGAGAACATAGCTATCACACATATTTCTTATATTAGTATTGACAATCCATTAATGGATAAAAAAAAAGGAAGGTTTTAATGGTGCATATATAAAACCAAAATTAAATGGTATCTAAAAGCATATTATTCCATACAAATGATTAAACAGGAGGACAGCGGTGAGGCTGCTGTTTCTCCATCCAATCATTGGAGAAACTGTACATATGCCTTTGCCTCAAGTCTTTATTTATTTATTTATTTTTCTTTAAAAAATATATGATTTAATTTTATGGTGATTCCATTCATGTGGTCCACGATATATTCTAGCCCACATTGTCTGCAAGTGTTTTTCATAGCTTACATAAAGTTCAATTTGCAAAGAATTTTATGTAAATTAAAAACTACACTTCAATTTTGATGGTTGGAGTATAGTTATTAGACCCGAGTTTGTTAAAAGATATTGTTTTGTTTTTTTAAGTGAAATTAACAATATTATTATCTAAATTTAATTCAATTAATTTAAATTTAATTAAATTAATCTCTAAAATAATTTTAAAATAAAACCAATCCATGCTAGGTTTTACATCGACCTATCAGGATTTATTTTTTTTAATTGAATTTATAATTAACATTCATACAAATTCAATAGAGAGTGTCCTTACTCGGGAAGGAAGATTTACTTTCAAGTTTATTTTAAGATGGTCATATTTGTTTTTGCATTTCAAAAGCTTTTTTTTTTATTTTTAATTAATATTTTTTGAAGTTTTTAGATCGTTTTGATGCGCTGATGTTAAAAATAATTTTTTAAAAATAAAAAAAATATTATTTTAATATATTTCTAAGTAAAAAATACTTTAAAAAATAACATCAACTACAATCCCAAACACGCCCATCTCAAATATAATGAGAAAAAAACAGTCAAAAAAGAAATAGAGTGTGAAATGATCAACCTTGCAAAAACAATATTTTAATACAAAAGTATCTGTTTCACAAAAAAAAAAAAAAAAAAAAAGATAAGAAAAGTTTGTAGTAGCATAGTTTTCATTGCAGGGGGGTACGTAAAGCTGGCTGGCCTGCAACAACAAAATGAAATTTTGATAAACTTAAACAGCAAGTTTGACGTGCTCCATATTTTTTATATTGCAAAATATTTTTTCAATTGTATCTCACAGAACTTTCATCAAGCAATTTTTTATAGAACAGCCCGCCTTGAGTTGGATAAATGTTTTTTGAGAAAAAAAATATTTAGTCAACGTAGGCATATTGTTTTTTTTAAAAACAAATATTAAATTATAAAAAAAAACAAAATAAAAAAAGCCGATGCTAACCCATGCTATAACAAATTAAATATTAAAAGATAAAATAAAAAAATCAATCATAGAAAAAAAATAATTAAAAGCAAAAAAAAATAAAATGCGAGCCACTTGAATTAACTCATCGAACCCATAAATCATATCATGAGATTGGAATAATCCTATAAAAATAAAAATAAAAAAAAACCATGAAGCCTATTTTTTTTAAAAAAATCAATGACGAGTAATGAAATTGAAAATAAAAATAAGTAATAAAAAACGATGTGAGCCCGTGACCTATGCCATTTGATTGGAACAACCAAACCTGAAAAAACCACGAAGCCTAAATTTCAATAAATCAAATATCAAGGTTGGAATTAAAAAAATAATCACAAAAAAAGGATTCCAAAGAAAATATAGCAATTAAAATAACAAGGATCCAATTTTAAAAAAAAAATTGGGCGATGACTAATTTTGTAATGAAGGGATAAATTAAAAAGAAAAATCAATTTTACAAAATAATTAAAGAAAAAACCACCAAGAGAATGTGGATCAAAAGTAAAAAAAATAACAAATTTAAATTTTTAGTTGAAGGATAAAATTAAAAACAATTGAAAGTTCACAAAAGAGACAAGAAAAAAAAGAATTGATTAAAAATAAAAAATAAAAATTTTAGATTGAATAATGCAATTAAAAAAAAAACTTATAAAAGTACCAAAGCCACAAATTAAAAATTCAAAATAATGAGAAATGGTACTCAAATATTCACTACCAATGGGACAACCAAAAATTTTCATTGCCAAGCATGAACTTTTAGGGAAGAAAAAGAAAGGAGGAAAAAAAAAAAAAACACTCCGATAATAATCCATTCAAAACAGGTCAACACATGTTTCCAGTTATCGACCACTAGATAACGCTTAATGTTATGAATTTTTTTTTCTTTTAAGGATAATAAAAGTATTTTACATTTCTAAAAAACAAAAAAAAAACCTTTATACCTCCATTGAAAACAAAAATAATAAATGAATTACATGAAAAAAATCATTTTACCCTGAGTTTAGTCTTCTTAGCTAATTTGATGACCGGCAAGGCAATAGACATTAAACTCTCTCTGGTGCTGCAGTAAATTTTATATTTTTGGTAAATATTTCTCGTTGATTCAATTAAGCAGTAGACTTCATGGTTGTGCGATTAGTAGATGATGATAAAGGCTCAGATTGACTGACTGACTTATCCACAAAGATCAACTCTACATATCTAACAATTTGTAGATTTGTATCCCTCCCTTGTCTAACTGAAAAAAAGAAAGAAAAAAAAAACACAGTGAAAAAAATAAGAAAGAAGTCCTCAAAAGTCAAAAGCTGACCTCAAACGTACGAGGGAACCTTTATAAAGTTCAATCTCATATGAGCTCAAACATACAGGCATTAATCTCCTCCAGGGATAAAGTGCTGATGGGAGTTTAGTGTTTTGCTTACGTTCATTACTATTTAATTATCTTCTTGGATTTTGATTCTCAAAGAACAAAATCTAGACAGATGACGACGTCGACGACGATCACTACCACCACCTTAATAATAGTGATTATGATGTTAGATGGGAAAACTGATCATGAGCCAACAGGGGGCATGTTCTAATAATTTATAAAGTAGGAAAAGTAGAGTTTTGGTAGGAGGATGTTACATGCCTCCATTAATTCATCAATTTCAATTTTATTATGTAGATTTAGCTTGTTTACTTCGTCTTGATGATCATAGGAGATAGCCATCCCATTGTATTGCTAAGACTCATCAAGCCTCCCGCTTGAATCAAAAGAAAAACAAGCGATTAAAGGTTATAATAACAGTGCACAATGAGATAACTGGGAAGAAGATGGTCTGGTCTGCCCATGTTATCTTATTTCAAGAGAAAGAAAAGCCACCACAAAGCCCTACCAGCTGAATATTCTATCTTAACAAGCATCAGACTTCCACAGCTCTTGCAGCATTTCTAGCCTTTCCACTGAAAAAGAAGAAAAGGAGCTTAACGTGCAAAGAGGTAATTTCAAAAGCGTCGCCGAAAGCTGTTCAGTTATTTATCATCTGCAAATGCAGAAAGTTCTCTGGACAATATCAAAAGTTTTATGGTAAAGCAATCAGTTCTTTTTCTGAATCGTTTTTATCTGCAGAAACTAAACGATGGAGCAGATCAATTTGGAGATAGTGCTGCTAAAAGTAAACTGCAATTTGCTTCAACATCGACAATGACCCGGGAGAGACTGACCGACGATAGACTACCTAAAGCACCTAAAAGAGGAGTGCAAAGCAGGTAACATCAGTGTCAGATCAATGAAACCCTACTATCTGTGTTTGCAATCTTCTCCATGCAGCTCTCATCATTCTGTAACTTTTAGAAATCTCGTAGCAACTACGTATTTAAGTTTAAACAAGAGGACCAACACCACTTACAAACACAAGGAGATTTAACCACATCAACCTTGTTCAAAAGGAAATTGATGGAACCATGACACCAACGGTGTTCATGAGAAACTGAGTGACATTCATGCTAGACCAGGAGACATATGGGGCTAATTGATTGACAATAGAAGAACTTCAAATATCAACAGTACTAAAGCAATAAATCCAAACTGCACGACCATTCAGATAATTAGAGAGAAGTAACAAAGTGAGGGGAAAACATAAATTGTCCTTAGCCGGTGTATGTTGCATGCTTTTGAGAATCCTTAAAACATCAACTGTCCCCAAGATAATTACATACACTAAATGTTAATGGAGGGAGGGGTTGACAAGGATGGTTCATTTAACAGTTAATATGCACAAGCGCTTGCCGACTGCGATCAGCCCCTCTTGAGATAATATTGATGCAATCTTGGTGCCATCATCAATCAAAATTTTCAAAAATTCTTCCAGGTTGCCTGAATAACCTGTACTGTGACATGTCACACTCTATATAGGTTGCTTATCGACCTTAATGTAAATACATCTGTCACATAAACAAAGAACAAGTGAGTACGAGGCAGGACATGTTACCGAGTGATAGCTACTTAAGGAATGATTGCAAACCTATGATATCTTTCCCATAAGATACATCAAGATGTGCATAGACACCACCAAACCAATGCTAGTGCCATAACGATTATTGCCCCTGACCAGCCAAGCTCAGAAATACTTTCTATTCAAGTTTTAAATCAAGCAGAGATTGAACATCAATAAAGATCAATGATCTCTAAAGTCCCAGTCAGTATCATAAGATGGAACTGAGCACTGCTATTAAGATATCATTTCTTTGAAAACTTTGTATCCAAGTTGCTATCATGATGACAATTTTACAGATCAAGGACACCACTAGGAATGCCCCCTCACACAAACTATGCTTCAATCCCTTTAAGTGACCATCTTCCATGAGTAGTTCAAGAAATCCTATTAACTGAAATGACACAAAAGGAAAGCGAGGGTAGGGCTAAGGCATTACTATGAGACAGTATATAGTTCAAGGATGCCAGTCGAAATGCCCCCTCAAGCAAACTAATGCTTCCATTTCTTTGAGTGAAATGAACTGAAATGAACAAAAACAATGGGTGAGTTGAAACTTGGGCATTGATAACAGGGTCAGGTTCAGTGTCAGCAAAAAGCCAACGGAATTTGCATTGTTACAGGGCACGTTTTTTAGGACAAAATTTACAATCCAATAATAGGTTTTAGCACTAAAAGAAACAGTTATATGCATGCTTTCCTAAAACTACCATTAGCGCCAGTAAACCGGTTGCGAGAGAGTTGGGAATGGAGGGCTGTGCCTCAAAATCTAGATGGTGGAACTGCCTGCCTTACTGTTTGTCAGTGAGTGGAGGGACTTATAGCAACTGATTTCTGTGAATGTCTTCTTTTAATTTTCAGCTCAAATAATATAATCCGATGGAAAATGCTTTTCAATAATAAATGGGCACTTTTGAGTAGTCAATTTAAGAACACTGAAAGTCACTTGTTAATTCCACTCTCTTGTACAAACCATGCAAATCTCACAACAAGCTACTCTGATAAGCTGATTAGATTCACCAATCTATCGATTTCATGAGGAATCCATCGTTACATGCACTCAGATTAGGAGTACTCAGCAGAGTACCAAGATATTGTACAGAGAACAGTATAGAATAGAATAGGGTCTTAATGGGATTTAGGTGCTCTTATACATAGCCTTTCGTGCTCTCTCTCTTATTCTTCTCTTTTGGATGTCTTCTCCAGATTTTTGGAATTTGTTCTTTTATCCACAAGAAAAAGGAGGCCTCAATTAGCATAACTTTCATGTTTTTCTTGAAAATTTAGCATGTTTTAAGCCTAAGCCAACCCTTATTCAATCTGTACATGTTTTTCTGTTTCCTAGCACGTTATCCATCAATGCAAGTATACATGAAGTTACAAGGATCACTACAATAGCATAAATATACCTTCGTTCCATCCTTAGATCAACGTGCTCCATAACCATCAACTACCCTTATCCCAAAGACAGCCCCGTGTTGTGGAACAGCATGAATGTTTTGCCAGCAAGAAGCAGCTATTAAGCGATTTATGACATCCATTGCAAGCCTATTTTTTTGTGGAATTTAGTAAGATAAAAGTGATGATAATATATTAGATAGTCACCAAGCATGCAATGGTAAGGCCAACAAAAGAAAAGTCCATGTGTTCTTTTTGGTCATGAGAAACTCAATTCCTTAACAAAGGACCATAGCCCTGCACAACCATGTAACTTGCAAGACACATCCATTTTCTTATAATAGGTGACGCATTTAGTAAGAGTTTTATGGATGTTTGGTTGTTGGAAAAAGTTTGAACCTTTGACCTTATAATTTGCAGAAAGAGTTTTCAAATGCATATCAAAGAGGTTTCGTCTTCATTTCCTCAAGAGAAACTTATGCTTTGGCTTTAAAACACAACATCCTATATAATATTGAACCATAGTACTGCAAATGGAATTGGAAAGTAAATGGGGAGGGGGGGGGGTAGTCTTTGCACCGGCAGCATGGCTCAAGAGCAGTACAGTATGTGACAGTGGTTGTTAAGTGTGAGTGGGCGATGTGACAAATCTAGAAATGAATGACAAGTCTTGCAAAGCGGCTAGTTGTAAGATAACTTCCATACAGAATAATGAAGTAAGAAATCTAGTTCAAGGACTGAAATCCTAAAAGGTACTCACCACTTCCACCAAGAACGCCCCAAGCGGTTAGTGGACTGAAATCTATTGCTGCTCCTTTCAGCATGCTTCGCCAAGGCACTGCCTTTGATCTCAAGCCAATAAATAAAAAACCTCAGAATCATGAACCACAATATATTTACAAAATCAAGCTTGAAACAATTCTACAATTGGCATGCATAAACCTGCTCAAACATATAATGAACTGAGAAGACAGCTGCTTCCTTGACAGTTTGACAAAAAGGAAAAAAAAGTTAGGAAATGTACCCACAAAGAATGCTGAAAATCAACCTTGGTTGCCACTACTTGGGGGGGTCTAAAGGCAACATGAATATTAAGTCCAGCAAGCAAGAAATTGTTCCCTTTGTACAAAACAATTCTCTCACGGATGACTAAATTGGAACAAGATAAATAGATTAACATATCAGATATTAAGAAAAAACAAGGTAGATGATTGCTCTCCCTAGAATAGTCATTGTTTGCATTTTAAGAGATAAGTAAATTCTGCTATGAGCTTTCTCTACTATGACTTTCTATTGAATCCAAATTTTGAACAGATCAATTCAATGCAACCCAATTTCTTATCATAGGGCCCAGAAAAAGCTAAAAAAAATCTCTTGAGATAGCTTACGGCATGAAACAATTCATTATGTACCATGATCTTACATTCAGATTATATGGAAAAATGAAGGATGAGAGAAGTGTCGATCTTGGAATAGGTAGGGCATTAGAAACTGTTCAACCAGTACCTGCAGTACGCAGTTGACTTTGAACACCTCCATAACTCAATCCCTGCATTAGAGACACCAAAATAACCAGAACTTTTAACTCTAAAAGCCATTTTACAGGTATGACTATTTCAAAACATGATCCACACGATAAATATTATGTCACATCTGTATCCCAAAGATCTCCATTATAAAATTAAACTTAAGTCCCACACATGAAAATAGGAATCAAAAGGGTCAGGAAGAACTCACAAACAGTATGCTAGCCAGAGAAAGGTATGGCTGGGCAGCCAGTTTTGAAACACAGATTGCCAGGACACCATTAGACACTTCCTTTTCTTCTGCATATAATTTCCTATAAATCTTGACACCCGGTTTGCCCTGTTATACAATTCAGACCTTATAAATTCAAGAACGCAATCACCAGTAACAATTTTTTCAACAAGTCTCTCATTTCAAACAATACAGATTTAAAATGATTTCTTGGAGCAAAGAGTGTAATGTAAAGATTCTTGCACAAATGCAAACCGAAATATTTAGAAGTTTACAACCCAGTAACTGTTGTGCACAAATAACAGAAACCCTACTCCTTATCCCTAACTAGTCAAACTAAAATCTTGAATTTTCCCAGCATTATAGGCAGTTACGAGGTATGACAGCTTATTCTAGCAAGTCATCCTCGCTATGTCTCAACTGAGAACATCATTTCGACAGCAAAGCATAAACATCAACACAGAACTAGGTTTACCTTCTTCAACAGTTTTAACTCCAGGAAGGACTTTCTCGAGACTCTCAGCTTGCAACATCTTCAAAAATGAAGCATATCTGTGAACATTCAGGAAACAGATAAAAGTATATAGCCCAGACTGAAAATATAAATGAATGAATATATCTCGACAATGCGGGCTCAACTCACCACAGTTTTGTTTACGAGTATCACATCTCCCAGCCCAATTCTATAGCAAAACAGACTGAATATAAGCTACAAAAATATATAAGAAAATAAAGACATTCATCCACTTTCTTGCAGAGAGTTCTTCAAAGGTTGCACAATCATAAACTTGCAAATATTCATGATGATGTACTTGAAGCATATGGCAAACCATCTACATTATGTAATCACCAGTAGCACACCTTCCTTCGACTGTTTTGCTCCCATCTACACACACAACCCCAGGTTACAAAAGAAAATGTCTTGAACCACATAAACAGCAGATAATATATTAAAAAAATGAAAACTAAAAAACATGGAAAAACCACATATCAAAGAAACAAAAACAACCCCTTTCAAGAGTGAAAAGTAAGGTTCTTGAACATGAATTTCACAAAATACACCCTCCAAAACCCGACAAAGAAAAACCCTTAAATCACCAATCAATATTAATTAAAAACACTCAATAACAATTAGAAAATGCTTACATTTATCAATTCAAGTCCCTTTTCTTTAATCAACTGATTCCAATTCTCTTCTTTCTACTTCAAGTTACTATCTTCATCACAAAACATCATCTTCACATAAGTTCTCCATAAAGCACCACACGTTACAGAATGATACAAAGCTAAACGCTTATACAAAGGATATTGAGCGACCCCATCAAAAGAATCTGCAGTCCATTTAATTTTTTATGCATAAAAATCAAATCTTTAATCAAATAATTGAAAAAAAAAACACAGAAATGGTTTTTATACGGTTTTTCATTACCCGTTGCAGGACAGTTACATGACATGTCATTTGGGTCTTCTTCTAGGAGATTAATGCAGAACTCTTTGGAGAGTCCGAGATTGAATTCTAGGGTTTGGTTAACTTGGGATTCAAGAGTGAATTTTAGCAGGTCTCCTATGCTGTCTCACAGTCTTTCTCCATTTTCTCTGTCACAGCTAGCTGCAAGCACTGTTCTTACATAGTGGCCTTTTTGTCACGTGTGATGCACGTGATTTTTTGCCTCGTTTTTATTTCCATTGCGATGACATTGAAATTGCAACCAAACTAATTTCGGGTCTCCGACTGTGTTTAATATCGTAATAATTTTTTTAAAATATATTAAAATAATATATATTTTTTATTTTTTAAAATTTATTTTTGTTATCAAACAATTTAAAAATATTTAAGAAAATTAATTTAAAAAAAATTAAAATTTTTGTGAAACGATACCTCTCCGAAACACACCCTTAATTTACTGAATATATTTTGAGATTTCTATGATAGTTTATTTACTTAGAATGAGTTTGTCATTACAGCTAAAATGATGTTTACTTAAAATTTAATTTTTATTTAATTTTTAAAATTATTTTGATTTATTAATATTAAAAATAAATTTTTTAAAAATAAAAAAAATTATTTTAATATATTTTCAAATAAAAAGTACTTCAAAAAATAAAAAATTAGTTTGTATATTTTATTTTCATAGAATTTTTTAAGAGTATATATATGTTAGATCCAGCTTGTTTTAACAAGTTAATTAGAGAAATTTGTATATTTTAATGGATTCATCTTATTAACATGGAGAATTTTTTTTTTAAATAAAATAATGTTTTAATAAAAATAATTGAAGATTAATTTGATAACATATGAATTAACTTAGTAACGTAATGTCTAAGACTTTTTTTTTCAGGTAAGATTCTAGGTAAACTATGTCTTAGAGCGTACTATAAGCATGTAATATATAATGTTCACTGTAATAATTTTTTTCAATTTTAAAATCCTAAGTTTTAATATATTTTTTATTTAAAAATATTTTTAAAACATCATAAAAATCTTAATAAATCCATTTTTAACTCTAAAACATCTTCTATTCTATTTAAAAACTGTAAGTCAATTTAAATAAAAAAAACATATTTTTTCTGATGTATTTTCAAGATAAAACTGCCATCAATGAACTCCATTTTCTATGATAAAATCATTGATACTAAAATCAATTTTTTTTTATTGGAATCTCAGTATGAAGATTCGGC
>Ga0325402_1006909_pt1 | contig 10759 bp, 5 predicted proteins | sample PopdelMetagenome_22_FD_207212 | JGI IMG/M metagenome (GOLD analysis project Ga0325402, IMG submission 207212) | Populus deltoides microbial communities from Bellville, Georgia, United States - Xylem-PdKOR-R3 | ecosystem: Host-associated > Plants > Phyllosphere > Stem > Wood/Secondary xylem...
TCTTCAAAACTCTTCTTCCTTTCTCTTCTCCATCCGAGAATTGGCTACTTGGCAGAATCACGGCTATGAAACCATAATCAAAATTAATTGAAAAAAATAAGAATTAAATTTTAAAAATTAAAAAAAATTATAGGTAGTAAAATTGTAACTTATGAAACCCTAGATCCACATCCTATCAAGAAATTTATTATAAGACAATTAAAAAATATAAATTAAAAAAACTTTTAAAACAAAAAAAAAAAAAAAAAAAAACCCTTAAGTAAACCTGACAGCCAACATGGGTTAAAAAATCAAACACATGACTTAGAATATAAAATTGTGATGACCTTGTAAATAAAAAAGTGAAATAAACACCGATAATTTTGTTTTTTTAAAAAAATACCTTAAGAAAAGATAGAAGTTGACCCGAGCTAATCATTCAAATTTATTACCTGGATCATGAGACTAGAATGACCTTAAAGCAAACCCAAAACAACAAAGAAGCAACACTCTTTACCAAACAAATATTGATGGATAAAATTGAAAAAAACAAATCAATCAAAAAAGCAATGACAAATAAACAATTAAATGAATTAAGACTAAATTCGACATAAAAATAAAATGAAATTAAATATTTCGAGATGGAATTATAAATAACAAATCCAATAAGAAAGTAATTAAAAAATAACAATTAAAAAAATTAGAATCAAATTTGACATAAAAATTAAATGAAAATAAATGCTTAGAGGTGAAATTGAAAAAAAAAAATCAATCAAGAAAATAATTCAAAACAAAAAATAAAATAATAATGATCAAATTTAAAAAAAAATAAAATGACTAGGAATGAAATAAAAAAAATTACAAATAAGAAAAGAGAGACTGAATCAAAAGGACAAATAAATTGAAGGGCTAATATAAATTTTCGCATGACCAACACACAATCTAAAGTAGAAAAAAAAGAAAACAAAAGAAAAAAAAGAAAAGCAATTTCAAGCCAAACCACGTTAAACCATCACGCACGCACCACCTAAAAAGAAAGAACGCTGAGACAAATCTAATGATGCAACAAAATTAAAGTTCCAACCACCGAAACAAGCCGTACGCTCCTTCAAAATGTGATGGAGCGGTTGACCTGTGCAAGGCACACATCAACAACTTTTTTGTTTTTTTGTGCAAAAACTAAAAATGCTCTTAGAACTAAACAATATTAACAAATAAATCATAGTGAAATTACAACCACGCCCTTGAAACCAAGACAAAAATATTAGAATAGTAAGGGTAATATAGCAATTTAATTGTTCTATAAAATATAAATATACAAAAACATCCTCATATAGAAGGTATTGAATTATTTTATTCATGGGTTACGTTAGTAAATTTATTATGTATAATAAAACGCAATTACCAAAATAATTCCACTGTCCTAAGACATTCATGTTACGGTGAAAAAACTAAATTACTTCCAAAGCAAAGGATAAATTAAAGATAAAATGACCACGAGGCAAAATAATAATTACAATATTGTAATGAATAAGACACAGTAATATCGACAAGGGATTAGTGCTTTTGGATAATAGCCTTTTTGATGAAATCAATTCATCAAAATGAACTAGAGAAATTATTTTGCATTGAGCATGGACCCAAACAAAAGGCCGCACCTATCCCCTTGTGTGAGTATAGAGAATTTCATCTAGAAATGCAGTTGTTAGTTCTCAGAAAGAGCCGGGCAGTAAAACCACAGTGAGTGATTTTGCATCTGCAGAATGCAAAATGGGTAATAAACTCTTCTAAGATCTACCGTAACTATAATCATAAAAAATATTTTAGCAAACAAAGAAGGTAGTTCGGAGCAGCATGGAGCTGACCAATGTTGGAACGCTTTCAAGCCCTAAATCAAAAGCCAAAACCATCCATTGAAATGGCCAAGTGAAAATCGGGGTCGTTTCTATTTGAGGTTGGCTTATATTAAGATAAAAATTAGCGAAGTACCATAGTTTATTATGTCATGAGATTTGCTAATGAAAGAAAAGAATTTAAAATTTCAGGTAATTTACACAGGAGTTGACTCCACGTACACTTCGGCCTCGGTTTCATTTTGTGCTGCACTATCTTCATCCGCATCTGCCTGAAGATATGGACCAAATACCTTCATAACTTGTTCATAGACTGGCTTCTTGAAATCCACAGCCTGCTCAATGAACAAACTAGTATCAAACATCTAAACATAGAGTTCCGGTTATATATTTCCAAGTACTAATTTACTCACAAGCTCCAATACTCTTTCCGGCAACAACCATGCCCAGTCCTTAAATTCTGGAGTTTCACTTCCATCACCCAAAAGATTTATCTCATCCTCCTTCCCAGTGAACTTGAAAAGAAACCTGTTTTCAAAAGTTCTTTACGAGCATAAACAAATTGAAAAGGACATACTTTTGTGAAAAATCCAGCAACTTGGTCTTAGAATCAGAAAGGGGCAGATCCTATACTTTCTGCAATTATTTAAAGGAGATCGTGAAGAAAGCAGGTAGATTTTGAGATTAAGCGAGGACAATTTGTAGAGAGAAAAAGACTCAATCATGATAAGTACACAAAGGCAGAAACAGAGACATGCCTCCCTTTACCAACATTTATGTTACCGAAATAACAAAGGATGCTCAAAGAAACCATTGTTTTCAAAACCATTACATGGAATCACTCCTATTTATGAATTAACGGCAGCAAAAGGCAAGGCAGTGGTTATCATGAAAGCAAAACTAAAAGCAACCAAAAACTATAGTCAGGAGTAACAAACACACATCTGGGTCAATCAAATTAGCTTCCATGATATGATCCATCTGATTGTTTTTGTTTCTCTTTGTGAGAATGTATCCTTACCACTTCTGTGTTTGACCTTTGTAATTGGTACCCCATCTACGACTGAGTCTCTCTCTGGTTTGCGGGGGAAAATCATAAGTAAGCCAGTAGGGTGCCTACACATCCGATCCAATATCAAAATCATTTCAGTTCACTCAAACACGCAGCAAAAGACACATCTTTCCTTTTCAATTTGTTAGATGTTCATCTCATACACAACCCTAACACTTAAAACAAGGGGAAAATAAATAATAATAATAAAAACCCACCTCTGCAACAAATTCAGCTGAAGTAACACCGGTTTCTTCCCTCAATTCCCTCATGGCTGCAGTCAATAGGTCTTCACCCTCACCAGCACCACCCTGTAGCAACACACCAAAAAATCACTCACTAAAGAGAAGCTGTTATCAGCTCCTCCTATCCACACCCCACCAACACACATACCCTACATCTAAAGTCCAATAAAATCATTTCATTGAACAAATCTGATACCTCTAACCCCCCATCAATCCCAGCATTTACTAAAATCAGCTCACGTAAATACCCAACAATACCTGAGGCATCTGCCACGTGTCCGAGATGTTTATCCTCAAAGCAGTAAATATCTACACCCAAAGCCAACAATTAAATTTATTTCAAAACCAAAAATAAATAAATAAAATAAACAATTTCAAGTTAATCAACCTTTTTAGAGGAATTAACGAGACAAATCCCCACATTTCTTCTATACCCATCCGGTGGCGTCTCCATTGACGGCGGCAACTCCCTCCTTCTGCTTCTCCTTCTACTCCTTGTTAAGGATAAGGCGGCGCACGAAGAGCCAGACAGTGGTACGCTCGCAAATTTGTTCAAATTTATAGGGCAATTTGGGGTTACAAATCGATAGATATAATAACTCCTGACAATACTATGACACGACTCCATAACCCGTCGTTTAAGAGAATAAAATTACTTGGTCTCCAAGCATCTATCCACTGCCCGCTTTCTTTTTTGTAAGATTTGGTCGTCTTGCCTACTTTGAATTTCAAGGGCTTGCAGTTGATAATCAGCGAGAGAATCGGAATTTCTCCACACCAGCTCTCTATTTTTCTCGTAAACCGCGAGAAGAGGGGATCGAGGATTCCTGTGGCTGCCAAAACTAATTTTTCGAAAATATATCGCGAGAAGGACTGGTTATTTCTCGTGGCGTTGAAAAGATCGAGGCGCGAGAGGAGGGTAAAGGGACACGAGATGATGACTGGAAACACCGTGAGGTCCAGGTTCGATCCTCAACCAGGAAATTTGATGCTTTTACGGAGGGTTGATATTTGATGATAGTGTTGCTATTAACAGAAATGGGTTGCCAGGCCTTGATTTGGGTCGGGTCGGGTCGGGTCGGGTCGGGTCGAGTATGAGAGACGAACTGGTATGGGCCCTGGGTTTCGTTGGTGTGTTTACAATGCTATTACTTTCGGGTTTTGGTCATCAGCGGGTCCGATTGCACGGCCCGTTAAAAGACTTGCTAGAGAAGAGATCCGGGTCCGTTATATTAATGAGAACAGTTGCAATCAGGTTTAGGTTTTTGTTCTTGTTTTCTTTTAGTTGGAGCTTTAGCCATTTTGAAATATTGTGCAAAGATTGTTTGACGTGGAGAAACCTCCTTTTGGATGACTTTTTTTTAAATAAATTTTACCCTTTTCCCCCCTTCAAGTGATGAAATTATGGTCATGAGAAAGGTTTCATTGTCATAACAATTATAAAGAAAGCCAAGATAGTATTTGCCAATAACGGTGGCAAGGTTACACACATTTGAATTAAATCTAAATAGACAAGGTAATTAAAATATGAAATTAATAAGGAAAATAATTAAAATAGCAAAAATAACATCTTTTATATCTAATTCGAAAGTTTTTCGAAACTCATTTAGTTATAGCGAGTTAGCTCCCTTATGAAATTAGACATTCAGAATCATTTGACAAAATTTAAGCATGATCCAATAGTTATATCTGAAATTATAAATGTTTTTATCAAGCTGAATGTTTGACGTATTCAGACTTATTCACGGGCTTGATCTTATCTATTTAGTCTAAAAACATATTTGCAACCTATATATTTAAAGAAATAGGTTGTGCTATTGAAAATAGTCTAACCAATCATATTTCGTTGTTTCCAACAAGGTAACCCACTAATTGTATTATTTCTTCAAAACAATTTAGAGTTGTGCTAATTTTCTAATTCTTTTTAAGAAACATGCTGTTATGAATAATGACTCACTGAATTAGAGATATGATTTTTTCTTTATCATATCCCTAAAATTATATGTGTAAACCAAATAATTTGCTAGCTGGGATTAAAAAAATTAGCTAAGTTTGTTTCTATTTTTTTTTTAATTCACCAATGATTAACTCATTAGATTAGAGAGAGAAATGGTTTGGGTTTGGAGAGAAAAAAATTGATTCGAGAGAAGATTGTGTAAGGCTGAAGATTTTATATTGATGGTATTAAATGATCCATTGTTTATGATCAAAATGACATTATTTTGTTAGGCTTGATCTCAATTTAATCCCTTAACATATTTTTCTTTTTAATTTTGGTCCGTATTTTGCCAATTTTTCACTTTAGTCTAAATTGGTTCCAATCTAAAACTTTTTTCTTTTAATTGAACCCTTAACTAACTTACTTGAAACCCCATAATTTGGTGCTTTTTTACTTTAGTTTTTAGGTTTTTGGTTTGTGCAATTTTCAATCAAATTAGCTTTTAATTTTAATTTTTCTTTTCAATTAAGTCCCTAATTAATTTTCTAATTTGACAAATTCATCCATGGTTCTTCAATTTATTAAAAAGATATATTTTTTTATTTTTATTGTTTTTTTAAATAGAGGTAAAAGATCAGATTATGATAATAGAGACAATGAAATTTTCATTAGAGTCATGAAGATTTTTTGTTTGAGGCATGAATTTGTTTTTGTTGAGACTTTAATTGGAGACATAAAGATTTTTCATTAGAGATCATAGAGAACAACTACTGTTTTTATTAAAAAAATTCAAAATATTTTTTCATACAAGTGGAGATGCAATTCCTAAAGATCTTTTGATTTCAAGTATCTCATCAAGTGTGCAAATTCCCTTCCTTTATTTATATAATTTTTCTTTTATTTTCACAAACTGTTGGAGATAACCTATGACAATCAATCTTTCTATATTTTTTTTTTTGGTGTGGCATTCCTCATTTTCATGTTTATGGTCACAATGAAAATGGAAGAATTTGTAATAGTTCCTCGTGTTCACACTGCTTTTCATGGAAGGAAGATATTGCATAATTTTTCTCTTTGATTGTAGTCAGCACATTAGTATGTGTAGTGGCTAGAGGTTCGGTCAAGAGCTTATAAGTTGTTAGATAAAAAAAAATATGTCTTTTAATGCTTCTTTTTGATGTCTTAGTAAGAGAATAATGATGTTAGAGAGATTATGCTCTATACGGCTAGAAATGAGGATGCCCTTATTTTGTTACACCTGCTTTTTTTACATTGATATAATTTTTCATTGCATGTTTGATATATAAAAGAGTTTTGTAAGGAGAATATGTAACCTTTCTTGTAATGAATAGTTATAGACTTTGTTAATCAGAGCTTTTGTAGCAATGAGTTCAAGTAGTCTTTTTACAATTGGAATTTTCTCATTGAACCTTTGAATATACACTTTAGAGCTCTTATCTTTTTTTTTTTTTTTTTTTATGTGTGATGGCAAAGAGCTAAGTGGTGCTCTTTTTGGTTGGGATACTTATACTAAATAATGAAATAATTTTGGCACTTAGATCATGAAAGTTAATGATAGGCTTTAGGCTATGGTATCATGAACAAGTAAATTCACGAAGCGTTGTTGAAAGAACTTTGCACATAACATCATTATATTATGTGACAAGCTCTAAAATACTTCTCATATTTTGTATATATTCTATAGGTTTAGTGGATCCATCATAATTTTCTAAGTTAGCCTTTGTAGAGACACAATCTTAGAGAGATAAGTGTGCAATATTATATAACAAAGTAGAGATTCTTTAATTTGATGGGGGTTATGCTTTTTTTTGTAACTCATAAAGTTATTGATCTAGTCTCATATCTGGGTATTTTCCTAGAAATGGTGTTTCAGATGGAGATAGATGGATCTTCATTTAAAACATCTAGTATGGAAATGCTTTCCATGATAGTTGCATCTCTTTTTAAATGTAGGAGTGTGAGTGTCTTCATACCTACTTACTTGCATGTCATTTTGCCTTATATCCTTAGAAAAATAGAGTTGTCTTTGTGCATTTAACAGTGCATGCATATGAACTTATTTTTTATAGGAGAAAGAGTATGAAGATGCAATTAGATAGTTATGACATTATCATTAAGCGTATGCACTTAATGGAAGAGTTGTTAGAGACCTAGGGAGATGGTGTACCTTTTATGTGAAGGTTGACTATTCTCTTATGTCTTGGAGTTTCATCTATTGTGAAAAGAATTTTGATGAGAGTGAGAAAGAATGAACTATATTTTGTTTACTTTTTTTTATAGATGGCACCATTGATAAAGTCATGAAAAAACTTCAGACATGAATTAAGCTTTTCAAGATTGCAATCTTAGATTGGTCCAAAAGCTTTCCTATAAAACAAGTTTTCTATGAATATAAAGGATACTTCGATGCTTAAAATACTAAGATGTGGGAGAAGAAAATAATGTATATTAAATACAAAAATAATAGAGAGAAATTGTATGTTTTAGGAATTGTTGAGTGGTTAATTATGGTTATAAAAGTTGTTGATTGATTATTGGTAGTTCATTGAATTGTTGAATGGTTGATGATAGTTCATGGAATTGTTGGGCGGTTGATGGTGGTTCTTGAAATTATTAGGAGGTTAATGGTCATATATGGCCACAACTTTTAATGTATGTGTATGATGTCCAAGGCCTAGGACTTTTGGCTAGAACTTGTGTGTTTTTCTATCTTACTTGGTGACCAAGTATATTTATACGCCTAGTCTTTGAGCTTACTTATTGGACAAGAAAAATATTTTCGTCGAAAATTAAGTCATCGGATATAGTGTCATTTGTAGTGATATTGATAGCAAGTTATTGTTTGTTATGTTGTGATCATTTGTGAAGATATACCAATAAATAACACCGGTGTAGAAAAGTTGTGCCTATATAAAAATATTGTGTACTTAAAAAAATATATGCTTATGAAAAGTTTGTGTTCCCTATTCACGGGGACTAAAAAAATACATAAAGGTATCTGCATGGCATGACTTGGTAAGGAAAAAAAGAAAAGAAGAGGGAGGAAAAAAAGAGAGAAAGGAGAGAGAGTGAGATGAAGAGAGAGAATGCTAGCTTGCATGGAACATGGAATTTGTAGTCATGCAATGTATAATTTGACCGTATAAACCGGTCATACTTTAACTGTTTGGACATGGCCTAAACAATGGAATTTTTTAGTGAATTAAACCAATTATAATTTATTTTAAATTTGAGTTATTTAAATAGTAAAATCATCTCATTTTTTTTTAAAATGTGATAGGTTTACAAATAAATTATTCAATGTTATTAGTTTTTGAACAAATTAAAAAAAATCAATCATTTTATTAACTAAAACCAAGTTTCAGTTAAATTTAGATATATAAGCATGACCTTTTTCATTTAACTGTATTAGTTAAAAGTAAATGAAAATAGATTTTTTTTATTTATGAAACATACTTGATTAACATTCCAATTTATTATTCTATTTAATCCTTATTTTACATTTTGATACTTTGATTAACCAACTTTTCTTTTAAATAAATATAGTAATGCAATAGTTATAGATAGCAACACAAGTCTTAAATATCATGATACAATATTACGCTAATATATCACCCACCTCAATATGTTTTTATATGAAAATTTTCATGTCAATATATTATTTAAAATTACATATTCATTTAAGAATAAATTATACATGAAGTTTAAATATAAATATTTCTAAAATTATATTTGATGGGATAAAAAAACCCTACCAAGGTTGGTCACCCTAACCAAACCCTATTGCCCTAACCAAAGTTATGGGGAGAAGATAAAAAGGAGAGAAGAGGAAGCAAGTTGGCAACCCAATCAAAAGTAAGTATAGAAGGATCTTAGTCTAATCAAACCTCCCACAACAACCCTGACCAAAGATGAAGAGGGGAGAAAGGGAAGGAGGTTTGGCGACCCAACTTTTAACAACTAAACTGAAAGTGAATAGGGAAAAAGAAAAAAGAAGCACAACTCAACCCAACATAACCTCTTAAATAGGCCACCCAAACCTACCTAACTGAATAGCCAGTTAGCTAACCCAATATTCGGTTTACCCACTAAACATTCAGTCGAACATTCGGTCACCAACAATTCTATCGAACCTAACTTTCGATGAACTAACCTAACATCTGGTTGACTCACCAAAAATATGGTCATCAATCCAACCAAACCTTTTCTAATATAAGCCTAATCGAAAGTGAGAAAAAAAGTATGTTTAAGAAGAAAAAGTGGTTTGAACAAGTCCAACCTTAAACCAACTTAAGCCTTACACATAATTTAAGAAACCCTTAATTTTAAGACTTAAACCAAATGGAAAAAAAAGATATAATAAAGAAAGAGAAAACTCATCACCCAAAAAACATGCACTCCCAATTGAATTGACAAAACCAATGCAGTTCAAGTACCACCCTACTATTTAGAGGAAGCAACCTTGATCCTATTATAACCACCATATTATTCCTTAATGCAAGTGCAATAATTTACTGTCATCAAAATAGGCACCTACCTTTAGCTTCCATATTATAAAGTAAATAACCTAGCATAATGGTCCAAACAAGAACATACAACACCATTTCAAGTAATAAGTATGCAACCCTATTCTAACAATAAGTTTGCCACTCTATTTTCGTTCTAGACTTACAACTAGTATTTATTGTTTTTTGGTTATAAAATGTCTATAAATGGTAAGAATTACCGAGTATAGAAATGATTGACCATTTCATGCTCACACCATATATTACTCTCCATGCTCCACCCAAATTGTTTTCATACATGCATTCAACTTCTATTTATATTTATTAATTTCAGTTTCAGAATATCTTATATACCATTATGCAACTTGTTTTTATAAAAAAGCTTGTGATCAAGTCTTAAAAAATCACCTAATTTTTCATGTTATTTATAAAGATGAGATTCATAAATAATTTTTATAGTAATTAATATGATAATTATATGAAATAAGAGGATACAATATAAATTATCTTTCATATTAAAAGAATGTAACATCGAGGATCATTTCCTTTCATTACTAGGGGTGAGCAAAAAAACCAAAAAATAGATAAAACCGGAAAAAAATAACAAAAAAAACTGAACCGTGAAAAAAAACCGAATAAAATTTTGAAAATACCGACCAGTTCGGTTCGATTTTGATTTTATAAGCCTGAAACCAAGAAAACCGAACCGAATCGAATCCAAACCAAAAAAACCAGAAAAAACTGAGTCAAACTGGAAAAAAACCAAGTCAAACCGAGCCAAAACAAGAAAAACTAAGCTAAACCGAAAAAAACCAAGCCAGATCAAAAAAACCGAGCCAAACTGATTTAAACTGGTTTTTGTCCTAAAAAACTGAACCGAACCAAACCGAAACTGGTCGGTTTAAACCGGTTTCAGTTTTTTTAAAAAAATTTAGTTTAATTATTTTTTTTTTATGATAAAAATAATCACCCCATTGCATTACCGTTGAGACGGAACCATTTATCATCTGCTCAATCGATTGTCATCTGGATTCTCGAACCCTTTTTTCTTTTTTTATGGAGACCTCACAGTATGTAAGGTGAACCTAACCTCACGGTGGTAACCCCTAAATAATGATTTCTAGACTGACACGTGTCAGAGACACGACATACTGATAGCCAGATAC
>Ga0325402_1006910_pt1 | contig 10758 bp, 6 predicted proteins | sample PopdelMetagenome_22_FD_207212 | JGI IMG/M metagenome (GOLD analysis project Ga0325402, IMG submission 207212) | Populus deltoides microbial communities from Bellville, Georgia, United States - Xylem-PdKOR-R3 | ecosystem: Host-associated > Plants > Phyllosphere > Stem > Wood/Secondary xylem...
TCTAACAGCTAATCCAAGTTATTTGAAGTCATATTATCCATAGACCAAACTTTATAATGTCAAAAATAATTTGTAATTGTACTTGCTTAAGCATCTATTGTTCAAGCTAAGATTGCAAGATTCATTGTATCTAAAACATTTATCTTTCTTGGATTTGAGATTCCAATTTCATAACCTTTTAAAATATTTTGATAAAATCAACGATGATAATGCATCTTAAAAGCTTGTACGATCCCCACATCATAAGGCTAACTTGTTGATGTTGTGTTAGGGGGTAAGAAAATATTTTAATATTGTCCAAACCTTCAATAGTTTTTCGATGAGTAGGATAATTATCAACAAGCAAGAGAACTTTTCTACCTTCTATTTTTCTATCAAATTGTTGAGCATATTCTGGAATAAAATCATAGTGATCTATACTTATTTGTTGGCATGATACTTGCAATTTATATTGTTCAAGGTCACATTTTTAAAACACAGTTCTTCATGGTCACATTATTAAAACACAGTGATTTAACGTACTTGTCAATGAACCATAAAGGAATTTTCTCAAAACCATCCTTATTTCAATAAATAACAATTGCAATTTTTTTATTATCTTATTTTTTTACCTTTAAAGTATTTTATTATGAGAAAATCATCTAGTTGTAGCCTATAAAACAATAATGTTTTATTGAAAACATCGTCGTTGTTGATTTTTTTAAATCTTAAAAATGAGAATTTATCGTGTTTAGTTTTACCATTTGTGATATTGTATATTTTTGTTTTATAAATGTTTTTGCTTTAATTAATATTCATGAAATATATTAATTCAGCATTCATTACAATTCATAATTTTCAAATACAATTAGGTAAAAAAAAAAGGTTCCATATTTGAAAATAAAATAAAGAATACCTTTATAAATTAATTTTTTTATTAATTAATACATAAATTAATAAATTATCAATTAAATAGTATTTCAATTAATTAATAAATTTTCATGGTGTCAGTAATATTAAATTATAAAGATTTAACTACAATTACAAAAGCTAATGAAATAAAACAACATTATTACAGAGACTCCAAGTCAAATTCACCTCATAAACCAAGAAAAGAATAGGCAGACACCAATCTGAATTGTGTATTTCAAGAACAAAGCAGCAGCAGCAGCAGCATGTTGTTTCGTAGCAGGGGAGAATGAGAAAGAAAGCTAAGCTTACAGAAGCCGCATACCGTAGAGCTCACTAGCCGACCCCACCCCCTTAAGAAACCCGTTTCTGGAGCCGACTGAATATGTCGTGCCTCTGCCTGCCTACTCCCGTATAACAGAACACTGTAAAAGTTGCTCTCTCTCTCTCTCTCTCTCTCTCTCTCTCTCTTCCCTGCCCCCTCTTATATCCCTCAGAATTCTCAGATTCTCCCCCCGTCGCCACCCCGCTCTCTCTCCCCATAAATTCCCTCTATCACCCCCTTTGTCTTCCACATTTCAATACCTGATCACAAACTCTGTTTCTATCTTCAAACACAGGAAAACATAACCAAACTTCAAGTATTCAACACTTTCTTTGCCACCAAAAGCCAAAAATGCCAACAGAGTTATCAAGCAGTGAAAAAACTAGGAGACCACCGCTATCGACAACACCAACATCAAATAAGCCTGGAGGGGCACCACCTCAAGAGCAAGAGCACTTGCCATGTCCACGTTGTGACTCAACAAACACTAAGTTTTGTTACTACAACAACTACAATTTCTCTCAGCCTCGTCACTTCTGTAAGTCTTGCCGCCGTTACTGGACTCACGGTGGCACTCTCCGAGACATCCCTGTTGGTGGTGGCACTCGGAAAAATGCTAAAAGGTCACGTACTTCAGCTACTACAGCTGCCTCCTTTGCGGGTCCTATTATCGACAACAACATTGATAACTTACCGTTGCCTGCTACCCCAGTGCTGGTTCCCCTCACAGCCAGTCAGGGTTTTTCGGTACATTTTGGTGGTGGCGGTGATGGGAAGGGCAACGGTGGTTGTGGTAGTGGTGCTCTGGGTGGGAGTTTTACTTCTTTGTTGAATACTCCAGGCCCAGCTGGGATCTTGGCTCTCGGAAGATTTGGACATGGACTTGGGCATGGGCTTGAAGATGTGGGGTGTGGGCTTGGAAGAGGGCTCTGGTCTTTCCCCGGAATAGGAGATGGTGGTGCTGGTGTAGGTGGTCATGGCGGGGTTACTGTCACAGCTGGATTGGACAACACATGGCAGTTTGGGAGTGCTGGGCAAAATGGTTTTGTTGTCGGGGATTGCTTTTCTTGGCCTGAGCTTGCAATTTCAACTCCTGCAAATGGTTTTAAATGATGGAGTAGTATGTTGTTTTGCTGTATCCTGTTTTTGTCTTCTGGATTTTGGTTCTAATTATGGATTGTAGGGTCAAATTACTATGTAGTACTTAAGTGTTGAGATAGTAAATTACGCTTGATATTTAGAAACACAATTACTATGTAGTATTTAAGTGCTATGATATCATTACATGGCCTTCTTAATTAAGTTGTTTGAGGAAGATTAATGATCGTTTATAATTATCTTCAAGAACTATGTCAGAAAGTGAGTTTGTTTGAGGACACATTAATTTGTTTATAAAGTGGTCCATATTTGTTTTACCGAATTCGCTACCTTCTGTTGAGATTATGAACAAGATTATCCATAACTATATAGGGATAATGATGGATCGGTTCAAATTGGATTACAATGAAAATGGATGCTTGAGAAGAAGAAGAAAAAAGCAACTCAGAGAAGAAATGCGAGATGAGAGAGAGACAGAGACAGAGACAGAGAGAGAGAGAGAGAGAGGGAGAGAGCGACAGGAGAGAATCGCAATTCATTTCGTTGATATTCTTTATGCAGTAATTCCTTTACAATATATCAATTCCATGAAGTATCAAGAGTACCACGGCAAAGAGTGCTCTTTTTATTTTTTACATAGATTACTTTTAAAATATTTTTTATTTAAAAATATATTAAAATAATATTTTTTTATTTTTTAAAATTTATTTTTAATATCAGCAAATCAAAACGTTATAAAAATATAAAAAATAATTTAATTTAAAGCTAATAAAATTTTAAAAATTTCCAAAAGTATAGTTGGACTACAATGCCAAACATCACCTCAGTAAAATGATGCGTACACAAGGCGACTTATTAAAGAACTAGAAAATTGATTTACATCGTTGGAATATTCCGTCAGTGTACAAACTGTATTTCCATCAATATAATAATCACTGATGGAAATATCATCGACGAGTGTCTCATCAAACACTATCAGAATATTACATATCACCAACGAAATATTTTATTAATGTTTACACACTAATTGAGTCAGAAATAAATTTTTCAATGGAACTACATACAAAAAAATATCGTCAGAAAACATATCATCAGTGATTTCTATTATGTTGATAAATCCGTCAGTAATATATTCTCTAATGGATTTACAAATGAAAATATCATGTCAAACAAAACAAATTACCGGCATCCATTGCATTGGCAAATCCATCGATGATTACGGCATATTGCCGACAAAATTAAACCACAAAGATTTACATCTAATAGTTGCAGGTCCTGTAGTTGTTTTCTTACTCTCTGGAAAATTTTAAAGGACTTATTTTGTTTGTGATTCAAAGTTAGTCAGTAATTTCATCAATATTGTATTTAATATATTTTAGAAAAAATAAAATAAACAAAACAAGGAAAACATTAAAAAAAAAAGAATAGAACTAAATTTTTATTATTAATTTAAAAAACAATATTGAATACAATTTATCTAGTGGATAAAAGATAAAGGAGGAGGAGGTGTTAGAGACAGATCTTTGTTAGAACCAGGTGGGCGACGAGGTAGATCACATGTACTAGTAAGGGTTGACTGCAATTACTCGAGGACATTCACTTTATCCCTCAGGTCAGCCATCTCAGACCCAAGTCGGGTCGTCTCAGCACTAAACCAGGCTGTTTGAGCTTCAACTTGTTCTTGTACAATCACCTGGATGGTTGAGGATTTCTGTTTGAATTCGATTGTGAGGAACCAACAATCAATACACTATGATTTGTCTATATATCCACGGTCCTAGTGTTAGAGATACCATAAATCTAATTTCTATCGGGTTCACCAAACGACCTAGCCTCTAATCACAAATCCTGATTGAATTCTAAATGAGTCGAAGGATCGCCTTCGTATCTCTTCTGTAATCAGGTGTTATATGTTTTCTAAAAAGAAAAAAAACAAGTTAGAAAAATTTTAAAAAATAAAAAAATTAAGAAAACAATTATTAAAATCCAACTTACCACAAACTTCTAAGCTTAATTATCAATGAGTTGTTGCACCCTTTTCAATGATTGTCATTTCACATATGATTTATTTTTTTTAAAAAAAGCTTCATCGGTCTTGGATCGCGTCCAAGTACTATAACTTACAAGTGAAAGCTACTTTTAGTTAAATTTTTTTATATAATACAACAATTAAAAAAATATCTTATAAAATAGAATCTTACCATCTGCTTTTTCATACACAATGAACAAAATGGATCTACCAATGTGCGTTACAATGGAACCATGCATCTCATTGTTCCAGTTCTCCGTACTAAACTGTGATTGCTGCACAAAATGCTTATACATCATATGATGGATATTAGCATCTCAAATAGCCTCGAAGACGCGCGAATGTCTGAAATTCCTCCACACGACCATGTCGTCTTAGCCTAGAAGACCTCTTTCTTTTGCATATTTCTTTGATTTTTTTTGCATCTCGTACCAGAAATCACACAACCTGGTTTGTAAAAAAACATTCATATTTCATCGAGATTATGAAAAATATAACTTGAATATTTTTTTAAAAAAATATATCATATTTTGAATTTCAATCTTACCTAATGGCATTGTGATTTTCCTATACTCTCATGGAAACAATATTGTCAGCCTTCTCCTAGTAAAATTCTTCCTTACACGTCAATTTTATAAAATAATTAGTTTATTAAAATTAAAAAACTAACTAAATTAAATAATAATAATAATAAAATATTTATATATATATATTAACCTTGAACTTTCTGAACCAAATATCAACCATAGGTTTTCATTCATGGTTTTTGAAAACCTAACTCCACTAAAACAAAGGCACTTTCATCGATCATTTCATCATAGATATTATCGTATGAGTAACTTCTATATTTGTAAACTTGAAATTTCATTCATTCATTGAAATTAAGTATTCAAAAATTATCCATTGTTGTTATTTTTTTATCATGTAGGAAAGGAAATGAAACTTACATATTGTGGTTAAGATTTCATTGAGCAATGTACTTCCTAGTGTATACAATGAAAATGGATGCTTTGATAAAAAGAAGAAAAGAAGCAACACAAAGAGAAAGTGAGAGATAAGAGAAAAGGAGAAAGGCAGAAGAGAATTACAATTTATTTCATTGATATTCTTGTTTTCCCTATTCTAACTAATTCCTTTACAATATATTAATTCCTAAAAGTTTTAAGAGTACCACAAGACAAAAATTCCTCCAACCAAGCCAGTTAGGTCACATCTACATGTTAGGCCTGCATGGCCAACCTTCACCAAAATTCTCGTCTAAGTAAAATGGTGTGTACACAAGGCGGCTACTTACACAACTAGAAAATTGATTTACATCGACAGAATATTATGTTAGTGTATAAGTTGTATTTATATTGATATGATAATCACCAATGGATTTATTGATAGAAACATATCATCGATAAATGTTTTATTGGGGATTTCAGATCCATCAATCATTCAGTCGATGATTTAAATACCTATGGAAATATCAACAAAATATTCACGTAAAAAAAAGTTATAGACTGTTTTTCTGTAGACCAATCCATTGGCATATAACTTGACCTCATATCACGAGTTGTAGTCATAAAGATACCCTAAACTCCAGATTCCTATTGAGTGTACTGATTACTTCAGCCTCTAACCACAACTCCAGATTGTATTCTAGATCGGTTGAAGAGTCGTCTCCAGGTTTGACATACATGCCGGTGTTATATTGTTTCTACATAAAAAAGTTAAAGTTGTCAATAAAAAATATTAGTCCAAAAAACATACAAAAAGTTTCAAAGTTCAGTTGTAATAAACGTTTCAGCTTGACTATCCATGAACTCATGCATGTAAATCCTAAGATAAAATTCATAAAGTTAATAAGGAAAATACTATGTTAAATGTGTAAGGTGAACATTTAATGTATGAAGATGATGATATACTTGGAAAATTTGAAATAAAATGTTCATGTGTGAATTTAAAAATAAAAATATGAAAATGGTGGAAAAATAAAAAAAAACAAAGAAATACAAATAAAAAACCAAATAGAAGAGGTAAAAGAGGAAAGCAATATTGTGGGATATAATATGATGAAATTCAATCTAGTCATCTTAAATTTGGTGTTAAAAATATGTTTGAATCTTGGAAATATAACCCGACAAATATAAAGGGTACAATGTAGACCCATGATTCGAAAATTTATGAATTAATGATGAATATGGACAATTTTATAAATCTAGGGTGAAAATGTTTAAGGAAGTATTTTGGAATTTTTTTAAAAAAATTAATATATGATTTTACGCGTGAATGACTCTAACCGTCAAATTAAGCCTGCGTACAATCACGTAGGTTTTTAACCTGTAAAAATATTGAGAAGTATAATTAGGGGCACATTTAAGGTATTTGAAATCAAGTTGTGAAATTAAAGATAGGTGGTAAAAAAAAAGTTATAACATAAGCTGTCATTTTGAAAAACATATGGAATTTAATGAAAAAAATAAAATTGAAAAGAATATTTGATGATATAGGAGTATTAGGTTTCAGCCAAATAAGATGTTTGAGGGGGGGTTTCAATTTTGTGATAGTTATGTAAGTATGTGGATGATTGAAAACTTTAATGTGAATAGGCAATTGAACAAAGTATATTGTGAACTACAAAAGGAGAAAATTAGGAAATTGTATTAACTTGAACACGTGGAAAATATTGTAAGAGTTGGAAAGAATACTTAACAACTTGGGTGCTTTTGGTTTTGGCTAAATAAAATAAAATAACAATAGGAAAGAAGTCATTTGATGATATGCAAAGTGTATGTGTAATTATATAACTAAAACTACAAGCATGCATATGATGTTTAAATGAGATTGGGTAAAATAAAATCTTGATACCAAAACTTTAGGCATATGCAATGATGTTGTAAAGTCGATGGAAGGAACTATGAGCAATTAATCTTAGTGGCATGTAATTGAATGCTTATTTTAATGATTTTGAGAGGAAGATGGAAAGGATATTTTTAAATTGGCCAAATTGTTAGTTTAAAGAAATTGGAAAGAATTAAGGAGTTGTATTGAATATTCAATTAATGGGAATGTATAAAAGATAATGTGATATTACTAAAATGATGTGTTTGAGTGTTAAGGAAACATGATCACGAATTTTTATTGGGATGTGATGTTGTATTGGGCATGTATTAAGGAAATTTAAAAATTTTAGTGTGTGTTTATTTGCATGAAAGAGTTATTACGATGTATGGATATGTTAGCAATTTAATTTAATTTAATTTAATTTATGTTCTAAGTAGTAATGGTATTTTGGTTGGGAATTATAGGAGAAACATACGGAAAGAAACATGACTTCTTAGAAGCTTGGATAACAAGATTTACAGTAAGGGATTGCCCCCTTCCTTTTTAATTATTTATACATGCTTTTATAATAGTTAGAATTATAGTGATAATTAAATTGTGTAGTGTATTATTGTTGTTATTGCTAATGGAAGTCGTATGCCTTCTAGGTAAAAATTGGTATGTAAATTGTAGTTAATCGCATAGGTGGTAATGTGTAGTACATTATTAGATGTGATTGACCACAATGAAAAAAAAAACCTTATATCTATTTCTGATTGATATTGTAGGAACCACATGTAATTCGTATTAGACTGTTATGATATAAATTAATGTGTGTGTATGTTTGTGTGTGATGAGAACCCTAAAATAACCAACGTGTAAGATAGTTGGTAGGTGAATAAATATTGTTATGGAAAAGGTGTTTGACACCATGATAACTTATTCAACAAATTTATTATTTCAACTAATGATAAATACATTAAATGTGGTATATTCTTATTTTCCTATTAATATGTATGAAACTAGTTATTCGATAATGAGGCTAGTGCCCGGTAATAGGCAGTGGAATTAGTTACCCTGGTTAATAGGAATAGTGCCCTAGATAATAGGCTATTTGAGAAACTAATGACCCTAATTAATAGGATTTATGCCCTGGTTAATGGGCAATCAGAGAAACTAATTACCCTGATAAATGAGCAATCAAATAAACCAATTAATTTAGTAATGAAACAAATGCCCGGTTTAGGCTAGAGAGGACATTGACATGTCCTTAAATTTTGCTAATTGTACTTATTTGTAAGGCTAAAGGTAAAAAAGTAAATTGTTTAGTAATTGACGTGGTAAACATATAGAAGAGATAATAACAAATAATCATTATGTATAAAATTGATTATATTTGATATTAAAATTTTTTTAAGGTACTTCGCAACATCATGCCGAGTAATAGATCATGTATTTGGTATTAACAATAACATGTAATGGAGCAAAGTGTATATGAGTATGACTATGTTGACATGTTAATGTTTGGGTATTCAAATAGCCCTACAGATAAAGTTTAATAAAAAACAAAGATGATTTGAGTATGTTTTGCAAGTATACAAGTAATGGAAGATTATGTGATAAATTATAAATAATAGAAAAGAACAAGAAATAAATGGAATGAATAATGAATTGAGAAAATTTTTCAATATAACAAGGGTGTTATATGAACTGAAATACGATGTATCATAGATATAATAAGTGCTAGGGAAGTAAAATGACAACATGAATTAAATATGTTATGGATTAAATAAGATGTAAATTAAATATGCTTACAGTTACAATATGTATTAAAGATGGTTGAGAGAGGAAAATATTATATTATTTATGTGTTGAGGAAATAAATTGTGGGGTAAATCCCATGTGTTATGAAATAATAATATAAACTAAATATATTCATAAAGTGGAAAGAGTTATGAAATAAATCTGAGTTATGAAATAAATCTGAGATGAAAAGAAACACTATATGAAAGTGTTTAAATGAGTCCAATCAATTTTAAAGTTGTAAGGAATAAATCGTATATTGATGTTTTAAACTAGATTATGAAAGAAAAAGTTATCATGATGTAAGAATGATAATGGGATGGATAAAATAATGGAAATAATATTTTTCAGGGAATTATGAAAATATATTGTTGGAAATTGATATAAAATCAACGTTTTTAAAGAAAAATTTATGAAATTAGTTTAGATTGTAAAGTTATTAAATATTCATAACTAGAATGATACAAATGTTTAATATGATTTCAATTGTAATTTTATGTGTCACAGGTAAATTCCTTTGAGGAAATCAATTTCTTAAGTCACCAAGTTACCTAGTTTTATGCAAAAAAAATATTTGTATTTTTAGAGAATTTGAATGTGATTTTAACATGAGTTGTAATAAATTGTGTTCATTAATAAAATTGTTGAAAGGTTTTTGGGACTTTTCTTATAATAAAAAATTGCTCATACTCGAACAATGGAAATAAGTATAAACATATTAGAATGTGCGAGATGTTACACTGTACCCTTATATATCTATCATCCTTTTGTTATGTGTTTCCATATATAACTCTATCAAAGTTAGCTTGTGCCCAAGTTGTGTAGCTTGAAAAATAACTCATTAGTTAAACACTATCACAAATAATCACTAGCTTTTTAAGAAAAACATTTAAAAATAACACAAGCTCTTATCGACGTTTTGTATGGTTAATAAAAGGAATCGATCCACCGATATTCTTGCTAATAAAACCATGAGTCTCCTTGTTTCTATTCGAGGACTCACTTTGTGATCACCTCCTAAAACTCTTCGACGTCAAGAACTCTAGATATCTCTCCAATTACTCTTAGTGATGTGGGGAGGTCTAGAATTCTTCCACACTTCAAAGTCATTTAACTCTTTTCTTAGCATATGTACGTGTGTTATACTTCTAATCCATGCAGCCTAGTTCAAAAATTCATTAAACTTAAAAAAATAACAAAAAAAAATTACAATTTTATAAAAACAATATAAACTTCACACGTTAAAACTTACCTGGTTGGACTGTGATTTTCCCAAACTCAACCCTGCATTGGGTTTGGACGCAACCGCGTCCACCTCTATGTTGGACCAGGACGCGTCTTTGCCCAACCCCATGTTGGGACTGGACGCGATCGCGTCTAACCCCACGTTGGGCCTGGACGCGATCACGGCCACCTCCATGTTGGGCCTGGACGTGTCCGCGCCCAACCCCATGTTGGGTCTGGACGCGACCCCGTCCACCTCCATGTTGGACCGGGACGTGTCTGGACGCGACCATGCCCAACCCCACGTTGGGCCTGGACGCGTCCCAGCCCAACCCCATGTTGGGTCTGGACGCGACCGCGGCCACCTCTATGTTGGACCTGAACCTGTCCCCGCTCAACCCCATGTTGGGTCTGGACGCGACTGCGCCCAACTCTATGTTGTGCCTTGACGCGTCCACGCCCAACCCCACGTTGGGAATGGCCGTAACCGCGGCCAACTCCTTGTTGGTCCTGAACGCATTCCTGATCAACCTCATGTTGGGTCTGAACGCGTCCGCGCCCAACCCCACGTTGGGTCTGAACG
>Ga0325402_1006913_pt1 | contig 10757 bp, 7 predicted proteins | sample PopdelMetagenome_22_FD_207212 | JGI IMG/M metagenome (GOLD analysis project Ga0325402, IMG submission 207212) | Populus deltoides microbial communities from Bellville, Georgia, United States - Xylem-PdKOR-R3 | ecosystem: Host-associated > Plants > Phyllosphere > Stem > Wood/Secondary xylem...
ATTTTATAATTTATCACAAACTAATACATTGTCCTTGTACCCCAGTTCTAGCCTGACATGGAGACGTAGCCCTTCGGTGGTGGCACGATGATGGCTCAATCTCAGATTCGGTTTGTTTGTTTTCGTTTACTGAACGAATTATATATAAGTAACGCCACTAATTGAGAGAAACGCTGGTGGGGGCCGCAGGAAATAATTAGAGGCACGAGCCTCGAGGCCTAAGGGCCCTGAAAAGAGCTTTGATTCTCTTTCGAGCAGACCAACTTAAATGGGGTTAAAATCACGCATTTATATTTATATTTAGGGTAAGAATCATGTTGAATTTTATGAATTCAAGATAAGTAATATATCATGAAATATTAATATATTTTTTAAAAACCAATTAAATTTAAAAGAAAAATTATTATCAAATAATCTTTGGATAATAAAAGTCTCAAATCTAAAATAGCTTGGTAAACTATGAGCTTATGAGTTTGAGTTTGAGCTTGAGTTTGGATAATAAAAAATATTTACTATTACATCATTGTTTGATTTGTAATTTATTTTAGTCTCTAAAATATTTTAGTATATGAACCAATACGCTAACTATGTGGTGATGATAATAAATATTATGATGAATAATTTATGAACTGTGAACATTTATGAATAATAAAGATTAATGTTTTGGTTTTCAAGTTCTATAAATAGGTTTTTTTGAATGGGTGGAGAAGGATCTATGAAATTTCTTGAGTTTTTCTTTATTTGTTGTTGGTTTTTCTTAAACTTGTTCTCAGACTCTAGAATTCAGGTTTGGTTTTTGTAGAGAGATATCGAGTATAATATTTGAGGTAGTTGAGTTTTGTTTAAGAATGCACTTAAATGATATGCTTTATAGAGGCAGGTGTGTGCCCCAAATGAAGTGCCTCTCCAGCATCCATGCATGCACATTCTGCTACACGAAGTTGAGTAATTTGATACTTCAAAGGATGCATCACAACGTCAAGATCCGTGAACAAATGAAAGCCTGTTAATGTGTTGGCAACCAAACATCCAATATTTACGAAATCCAAAACAGAAGAAAACTTACAAAACAGATCACATAGTTCCAAGCTACACACACACATGCATACAACAACCCGATTCACATTAACGCAAAAAAATAAATTAACAACAAAACCCAAATCCATCTCTAGCAAATTAGATCATCACTGAAAGCTCATATGGTAGGACCTGCAACACAAGTCACGGCAAGAGAAATGTTAGCAAAGTCACTCAGCAGTACAAATCGCAAACGCTACAAATAGTGACCGTGCGGTGATGATTGTATACGTAATGTGGAGAAGGGGAGAAAATGTTACTGGTCTGTATACCCTACCAGTCTATGGACAGGCATGGCCAGCCCAACTAGGAGATTACACTGGAGCAGAGTTGGACGCAATTTGAGAAGGAGAATCGTTTGAGCATTTCCATTCATATCAAAGCTAATTGGAATGTTTTTATTGGATGGCTTCCTCATTGGATTTAAGTTTTTAGCTTTTTCCTAGGAGGGACCCCATTACCCTATAGATGATGGCAACCTATAAGAAATCCATGGAAAATGACAGGGAGGCCAGCTCCAGACCTCTCCCGTCCACCCAGACCATGCATGCGACTAAGGCACGTCCAAGTAGAACAGGTTGTAAAGCACATACGCGAAGTTTAGAAGACCAAGAAGAATTAGAAGATACATCACCTTTTAATTTGATGCTATATATGGTACGTGTAGCAACATATCATACATAATGTGGGAGATCGTTTTCTGATTTATGTGGCATCGATTGTTAGATGCTACCAAATCACAGAGAAATTAAGATGCAGATTCTTGTCAATCTGGGCCACTCTGAAAATGGAGATTAGGTCCCATATATAACAGAATTAAATAATCTGCCGATGGAAATTGTTGACACACCCAATGATTGGATGTTTAAACATATTGCAATCATCCATTGTACTAAAATGATTATACACAACTTCACAAATTAATTTTTAAGCCGTGTCCTCAAGCGGTATGGTCATATGTGCAGGTTCATTGGATGCATATAATACTTGCTTTAATTATTTGGCATTATTCTGTCCAGATGGAAGGCGAACTCATGGTTTTGGTCTTCTACTATTCACACAATTACTGATATCAATTAGATAATTTGTTGTTATTATTTCAATCTAGCTAGAGTGAAGAAGAGCGGATCACATTATGATGCTACTCATCTTACTAATGGTCACCAACCCATCATTTTCCAGTAACTTTTGAGGCAAAGTATAAAGTAGCAAGTTTGCCATATCGATCAGCACACATAATTTACACAAACATTAAATCAAAGGGTTTTTTTTTTTAACTTTTTTTCCTGAGAGAGGCAGAGATCAAGTACCTGATGGAGTTTGAAGCAGAAAAACTGATTCGGCTTCATTTCCCTTGCGGATTTGGACATCCATAATGCCAGGCTTATTTTGATTGTCTGTTTTGTTTCCCTTCCCATCAAATTCTGGGTGAATTTTTCTCTTCAACATCCTCCTCATCAACTACAGTACATCACAAAATTGACAAATTGTTACTTGAAAATACCTTGAAGAAAACTGTATCATTGCACAAGAAGAGAGAATCGATCATACTTGGTTGAGTTTTTTTATTGGACGCGAATCCTCTCCTGGGCGAGGACGTATTAGCTTCTTGGCGAAAGAAAGGCCACCCTTGGCACGAGCAACCGGCTTTTTATTACCTGATTTGGTCTCAATTTCAACAGAATCCGGCTTCTTTTTCATGTCAGCATCTTCCAAGAACAGTTCTGCCAGTGTTATTCTTTCTCCTTTCCTTTTTCTTTGTTCTTGCTCGGTGATACTAGAGTTGGTTATGACATCACATGTCACGGTATTTGATCCAGTTCCCACAAAACTGTGCTCAAATGTTGCATATATCAAAGGGCTCACTTCTTCATCTTCAACATTGTCATCGTCAAAGTAATCATCATCAACTGAGTATTGTTCTTGTTCCCTTTCTACTTCCTCCTCCTCTTCACTTTCCAAAATGAAATACTGATCATTTTGTTGGTTAAAGGGTTTTAAAGGGTCAAGACCTAATGTGCCAATTGTTAAAATGCCATCTTTCCAACCATCAAGCACATCCACCAGGGCTACTTGTTTCAGCAATGCTTGCTTGTCAGCCTCGTTTGTAATTGATTCAGCCTTCTTCACATTTCTAGCTAGCCCATCTGGTTAAAACAAATTTCTCATCCATTTAATTCAACAATTATATAAACAACAATCACAGTCACACTTAAATAATAATTTTAATGGTTTTGATCAGCAAAACAAGTGTTGATAATGATTGTAACACAGGCTTGTTGGGGAATAATAAAAAAAGAGGCGAACTAAAATCAACAAGGCACTCATTTATAGAGGACACGATGATTATTATAATACTAAAAAGAAATTCTCGAGACCGAGTCAACTAGACTTTTGTTCCATTTAAAAGTCCAGTTTGTTCCAGTAGAGAAAAAAGAGACAGAAATACGAATGAATATCAAACCTTTGATTGCGCCATGATGAAACCTCCTCTGCACCCAGTTGAAGATCTGTTTCCAAGAGAAAAAAACATTAGTAACCAATAAAAGATCATCACTAGAACAACTGTAGAGAGTGAGGGTAGATGATCAGCCTGGCCATAAAAAAGCATCAAGATACACTTCAATTTTGATAATGTGCTATACTTCTAACCTTCATGTTCACAGCAAGTTCTTGGCAAGGGAAGTGGTACAAAGGAAATGTCAAAATGAGGGAAATGATTTTGAAGAAAGAACTAAAAAGCAGGGGTATCAAGTGGGCGGAGGCCTTTGGTGATAACACGTGTCCATGAGTAGTGGGGCCTCTCATATAGCCTATGTTTTGGGGTGCATGGCATGTTTGATGAGCCACAATGTTGGGTCTTTCTGGCATGATCGATGTGTCAAAATTCTCGAAGTGATGTGCAGAGTGTGTATCCCTCTCTGTTGCATGCTAGCTACTGATACAGAGATCTACTAAAGACCTACCTAATCTCTTTTGCCATCTTTTATCGATTTGTTTGCATTTTCACCTCATCATATTGAACTGTTTTCTCCTTAATTAGTTATCCAGTACACTTGGATAAGATTTCGTAGGGAGCACGAGACGCTGAGACGGATACGAGATAAAAATTTCTCATGTTTGATTCTACAAGGAACATGGTTGATTAGCTGGTTCCATGCTAAATTGATTATATAACAAGATTTCAATATGTAAATATTTTTTATTTATTTTGTTTAAATATATTTTCAATATATACTTAGAATATATGCTAGAATTGTGTTTCAAACTTTCAATATGTGTTTAGTATACATTCTAGAATCCTTGTAAGTTTTTAGTTTTAATTGTATGTTTGCGCCCGTGATATAAAAAAAACATGCTTAGAAACCAAACTCATATAAAAATTAGTTTAATTCCTGGATATATAATTTTTACTAGTATGTATGTATATATATGATAAACTAAACAATCAATGTTTATTAATTAGTCTAATTTTAAGAAAATCAATACATATTTGAATTAGATAAAAAATCAAAATTCAAAAAAAAAAAAATAGTTATGCTAAACAATATGTCTAAGAAGCTCATAACTTTATATCGGATTATTAAATTGCACATAAATTTAGCTAATAAATTCTATAAGTCATGTGTTTTATAAAAAGTCCAGTCAACTTTCCTAGCTCATCTTGGGAAGACCCTCAAAAAAGAATTGAAAAATGTTGTTTGAATTAAATTTTATTTTATTTTTATTTTTCTAGTTAATTTTAGATTTTAGCTTAATTTTTTGGTTTTATGTTAAAAAAATGTTCAATAATAAAATATGAAGGGAGTTTTTGGTGTAAGCCCTTTCATGAAAATCACGTCTTCATTGTTGTTTTGTTCATGTTCTTCTCCATCCATGTTATAGGTTGCGTGCGTCACTATATATATATATATATATATATATATATATATGTGTATACAAAGATTTCGACTTGGATTTAATTTCGACACATTAAATACACAAAAGTTAAAAGTTGGATCAAGGATTCCATTGTTATTTTTTCACCGTCATGAATTTTTCTATATTTTTTTTTTCAGAATTGATAAAGAAGGAGATATGAATTTGGGGAATGTGATGGCGGCTGTTATTGTTTAAAATAGTTTTTGTTTAAAAATATATTAAAATAATTTTTTTATTTTAAAAAATTATTTTTAATACTAGCGAATCAAAATAATTTAAAAATATTAAAACTTATTAATTTTAAAAAATATATTTTAACCTAACAAATGTACATAAACATTTGGCCTGATAACTGGCAGGCTAAAGTTCGATGTCAGTTAACAAAATTAATTACAGGCTATAAAAAAGTCAAGCAGGCTAACCCCCCCCTGCAGACCACATCAGAGGAAGCTCTCTTTTTCCATGGTAAGAGTTCAGTCACTTGTAGCATTCAGGATGATGTCTAGTGGGACTAATGATACAACTTTTCTTTGTCTTTCTATTTACCTTTTCGCCTTTGTATGTTATCAAAGGTTTCTTAACAAACTTTTGATTTGAAGAGAAAAGAGGAAGTCATATTGCTCAATGGCAGACATAGAATAGCTATCATGCAACTCCTGAAATTACACTTTTGCATAGATGGAGCTTGCAAATGACATTACAAGTAAAAGGACAGGTTCTCCTTAATTTGCATTCTTGCCAGTTCACTTTCCACCACGAAGCATTCAGCATTGAACAAGCTCTTTTGTTTGTATTATCTATGGTGGGTGACAACTAAATTAATTGGAAATTCACTTAACTTTTCCCCAAGCTATCGCCATCACTGATCATACTATGAACAGAGAGATTTAACTTTAACTGATCAGTTCAGTTAACAGGAATCTGGATAGAAGAGATCACAAGCTAGGGGGATCGCCATAGCCCTTAGTGCACCCCAACCAGTATAGATGAATAGGAAAAATAAAAACTTGCAACAATAACCATGGAATTTGCAGGTGATGATGTGAAACTTTCTTTGCTTTTTCCTTCTGTACTTTGGACCCAAAAATATCCCTTATTCAATGGCAATAAACGACACTCCTCCCTCCATGCATCATGATAAGGTACAGGTAGATATTCTTATTAAGTTAGGCCTCCGATTGCACAAATAATTAATATCCTTTCTGCAACGCCTAACAGTTGCCAAACTTCTTGTCTCTGAGGGCCTAGCTTGGAAAGTTGAGCGAAACAGTTGGATCCGGCTCCTCCAAGCTACCATGCGATGAAGCTGGTTGGATAGAAAACTAGAAGTTTTAGCACAATATTGTCATGCGATGCTTGTAAGTTTGTGCAGTCCCAGTTCGGTTTCCAGTTGGAAGCTGTGTGATCCTGCCTTAGACTTGATAAAAAGTCAAATCTTCGATGAGGACCAGATAAGAGCGCAGCTACTGCATGCCTAATATGGCTGATGATGGCGCTGTTGGACGATAGACACTGATGTTCGAAGGAAGGTCATTATCCCAGTAGTTTGAATTTAGAAACTCAATACGAGTAATTTGTGCTCACAACTAGTTTTGTGATGAGCAAAAGCCCTTGTATTCAAACATTAATTTTGAATTAAATTCCCCATTGCAAATCTGACTAAGATGGTAAGCCATCACATGCTGCTGAGAATCATCCTTGATTATTCTTCTCTTAGCGTGTGAATGGTAATGTGAGTTTTTTAATTGAAAATTAATTAAAATGATTTTTTTTATATTAACATCTTAAAACTATAAAAAATACCAATCAGCGGCTGGGTAATTGCTATATACAAGTAATTTATACACGTATCCCCAGCTTGTAGTTACTCCCTTTATTTACTTATTTTCGAGATTAGCAGTTTCCTATTAAATGTATCTAATGAACGAGGCGTAATAATAAAGTTTTTAAAATCTGCATAGCAGATTTTAAGTTTGAATTAGAGCATGTATATCTTATAAGAGATTAAAACAATCAAAATTTTACTTTCATCTAAACTCACAAAATATTTTCTTTTTTTTTTGAAGGGTGGGATTTCCCCAAATAAAATAAAAAAAAGTTGCCCATTAAAATAAATAAATAAAAACCCTTAGCTAGCTGCCTCGTCTTCTGTCTTTCAAATAATTGAACCATTAGTTTTCTGCCTTTTATGGTGACACGTGGAAGAGCTAGAAGCTAGCTAGATTCTCAAGGACAAATCAGACATTCAGAGGTGGAATGTTCCATGAAAAATGATATCCTAGCCTGGAATAGGTGTTGAACAAGATATGACCGAGGGGAAACAAATAGCGTGAGGAGACATGGAGAGTTTAATTAGTTACAGTGCAGCTATTCATTCTTGGCAAGTTGTCACTTCTCATCATGGGGCAAAAGGTATAGTCGGTGTAGTTTATTAAAAAATAAGGAAGGAAAAGATATTTATTTCAGACAAGAAATATTTTATTCTTTAACGTTTATAAAAATAAGTTTTTATTGTGTAATAAATTAAATATTTTTAGTTTTTTTTAATATTATTATATAGATATTTATAATATCAAAATACGATATTTAGTATTTAATATATCACTAGGATTAATTTATTTTTTGAATTAATTTATTTGATTTTCATAATTAATTTTGATATTTATAACTGTTGAGATAAAACTGAATAATAACTATTCAATTTAACTTGAAATATAATTATTTCATTAACAATTATATAGTTTTATTAACAATCATAATATTAGCAGACATAATGTTAGATAAAAAGGTAGTTAATTGATGGTTGTGAAAATCATAATGATAATAAGTTAGATATTTTAAGTTGGTGAAAGTGTTATGTTTTGAAATATAAAATTCTTTCAAAGATCTCACAACAAGTGCTAGCTATTCTTGTGTCGACAATGGCTTTAAAATCAACTCTTAATATTGACGGGAGTATACTCAACTAATTTTAAAGTTTTTTATCTCCAGCAACAGTTCAAGCACTTGTTTGTTATTAAAATTGGTTGCATTACAGATAAATTCCAATCGACATTAGAGCTTTGATAAATGATATTAAAACCTGCAAAAACATTGAGTTAGATAATTTATCTTATAAACTTACATCTTTTATTTTATGGTTTATCAATCAATGCATTTTTAATCTAACATGTCTAACTTGTTATTTTATAGAATTTGGTGTAAAGTGAGCATTTGGTGGTAGCTAACTTTGATTTTATTGAGTGTAAATAATCATTAATGCCTCATTTCTAAATGATATATTGATAGTTGCATACTAATGTTGCAGGATATGGGAGACGTTTTCCATTCCTAAATTCTCAAGTGTTGCAGGATTTGTGTGTGATCATTATGTCCCTTTGTTTTTGTATTTACAGGATGTGTATTTTGATATAAATCGAGGATCTTTTCATCTCCTAAATAAATATTTTTTATGTTTATATTAGTGATAGGAATATTTGCAGGATGTGTTTCATTAAATGATTTAGGTTACTCTTAGGATTTTTGCATATGATGTTAACCTATGTTTCATTAAATTGCCCGAGTGGATTTGGCCATAAAAAACCCACATGTTTTGCTAGTTTTACTCCTTAAGAAAACAAGCTGAAATTGACCGGTGTACACCGGTTTCTGGTTTGAACTGGTTTTGAATACATAAAAAAAACCAAGTGCTGTGTGATTTTGCTAGGTCTTGATGAATGCCTTGAAACAATATCACTCGCAGGTTCCAAATCTCCAGGAGCAGGTGCTTTGGATTCTAACCGAAGCGATCTGATCCAATCCTTGAGCTATGTGGGCCTCGCATAGCCTGGGAGGTCACTTTGGTCCCTCCTGATTACAACGAAACCTCTTTTTGAGTGGCAACAAAAGCAAGCTTGGAAAAGGAAAAGGAAGAACGTATTATCCAAATACAAAATTGATTTAGCACATTAGAATGTCTAGTGGAACAAGAGATTTTATGTGGTCCAAGTTGTTCGGCAGCATAATTCAACCTTTTCATACATGCTTCTGCTGCTTTCAAATAATGGTTTCTCTAATCTCTGGCTCGATGCCCTACTAAAGGAAGCACTTTATAAAATCGTAATTGACTCTACAAAAAAATTCCATGTGCAGAGTCAATGGCCTGTCAACAAGTCTTGAGAGAAAAAGGGAAAATGTTCCTTTTTTCTTACTTAGCTAATCCCCAAGCAATAAAACAAACAAATACACGTTGCATTTTGTTTGCATAGCACTTTCTTAAGTGAAAACTTGATTGATAATTCGTCTGACTAAAGCTGGTCATAAACCCTCAAGTAATTTGACCTTGGCTCGATCCTTCAGCAGCAAGTTACAACGCCCAGAACACCCGAAAAGTGTTAACTTACGGTGATGTCTATTGACTCAGCTGCAGCATATCCAGCTTAAATCCCTTTGTTCTCTACCGTACATAACAGGCAAATCCACCCCTGATCAGCACCTGAGCTAGCCCAGGTGGCTATAATCATGCAGGTATGTGGCATTGCTTTCCGGTCCCCTTCTTTAGGTCAAAGAGCTAACTATCTGCTTCTTGTCGAATTCTTGTCCTAATTTTTCCTTTTATCTTCCTCCTCAAAATCTTCTGCATTATTATTATAGGCCATGGCAGAGTCTCAAAGTAACCAGGGCCAGAAATTGTTATGAGCCGTGACTGTCAACAGGTGCATCGTACCTGTTATCTGAGGCACATGCGAGGCTTTTTAACGACACCAGTGAATTAAAGACCCACTCAAAAAGGTTTTCATAACAGAAGTTTGTGGGCCACTTATAGTGGAACCACAAGAAGCATCCTAGCTATTGGCTCATTGTGTTGGAGCTGCTATTCCCCATTTAAACCCTCACCAATAAATTATTGCCAATAGAACAAATTAAGGAGATGGTGTCAAAATTAATTGCGTGACTGGCAAAGAGAATCAACATATATATCCCGTCTGATTAAATTTAAATATGAGAAAAATATTGTGGAATGATTGAACTGGCAATTAATTTAAGAGATTATACTGTGGAGAGTTCTCAATAGTTTGGATTTGGCAGGGGTACGTGCCACTCGGCTGCCCTCCTCCAGGTTTAAAGATTTATATAATGTGATTATTATATTATTTTTCTAGTATGAAATATAGCAATTTACTAGATTAATGGTTCCGCGCTATGACATGACATCGGCTGTAATATTTTTTATCAATTGAAAAAAAAGATATTTGAAGGACGCAAATGTATTTTAAAAAGAAAATCAATGGATCAATTTAACATAAAAAGAATCATGGGAACTGGAAAAAAAAAAGAAGAAGAAGAAGAACAACGAAGTCAGCAAATCAAATGAAAAAAAAAAGATAAAAAACTAAAAGAAAAGGGGAAAAAAGTTCATGAGGCAACCTAAATAAGCAAGTCAAATATACAAGTTAGGTTAAATGACTGGGATAAGCTAGCAGAAAGAAAATAAAAAAATTCAATATCTAATTATAAACAAATTAAATATAAAGAAATAAAATTAAAAAAAATCAATTAAAAAAACAACAAACTAAACAAGCTAACTAGCTAGATTTTATAACTTAAATTATGGGAATGAAATAACTTAATAGAAAACAAACCAAAAAAAAATTACAAAGCTTAATTTTAAAAGAATCAAATGCTAGAGTATAAAATGTAACAAATATTAAATTTTATTAACCTTTGTTTTGATAAATCATTTTTATATATAAATGAGCAGAATTTGTCAAAAAAAAAAA
>Ga0325402_1006914_pt1 | contig 10755 bp, 10 predicted proteins | sample PopdelMetagenome_22_FD_207212 | JGI IMG/M metagenome (GOLD analysis project Ga0325402, IMG submission 207212) | Populus deltoides microbial communities from Bellville, Georgia, United States - Xylem-PdKOR-R3 | ecosystem: Host-associated > Plants > Phyllosphere > Stem > Wood/Secondary xylem...
AGGCCAAAGGACAACACTCCAGCGCTTGGGGTAACAAGAAGAAAAAAGAAAAATACATTGTTTGTGAATTACTCTATAAAAAATAAAAAAAATTGCTTCTTGGTAAATAAAGTGGGTAATGCATGTAATACATTACTGTTTGACTAAGAAGTGGACTCCAAAAAACATCACTCCATTGAGTGGGGACACATTAAACAATCATTGTCTGTGCATCACACTATTGAAAAAAAAAAGATTCTTGGAAAAGAAAGTGGGTAATTCATGTAGTTGACTTCATGTGGTTTGCAGGGAAGGGATTGCTTTTTTGCATAGTTTAGCATCTGTTGCCAAACATCACTCTTTTGGTCGAGCTGGATTAATGGGTCTTGCAGAATGTATTGCTTCAGCTGCACGTGGAGTAGGAAGGCATGATAGCGGAGCAAAATGGAGTGAAGATGCTTTTCCTGATGAGGTGCAAGTGGAATCTTCTCCAGAAAATTTTTCTGATTGTAGAACAGCCTTTTTGGATGTTCTGAGATTTGTTATTGAGAGCAGCAAGCAACATTTCAACCCTTATTATCGTCTTCAAGGTCTCTCATATCTATTCTGGTCAGATAATAACATTTGTGCATTTAGTTGAAATTCCACCTTTACCATCTTGAAAATGATTTTGTTGGTTCCTTTTATTTTTTTAACATTTCCAGTTTGTGAAAAAGTTCTGGAGGCTGCTACTTCGCTGGTCAGTACACTTGATGTGCCTCTTGAGATTCTCTTGCACTTCATTGCTACACTACCACGGGCATTTACTGATTATGGGGGTAACTATGCCATCTGGATTCATGGCTTCTCGTTCACTTCAGTAATATATTTGTTCCTGCTGGCTTGAGTTGTCTTGCTTATTTGTTTGATGGTCGTTCTGCTCCACCATCAGATCATCTTTTCCTCTTCTTGCTCCATGTACATGCTAGCATTTTCATCCATGACTTATTACCAATTGGGAACCTCTGTTATGTTTGTACCCTTTGTTTTTTCTTGCGTTTACTCTTTATCGAAATGGTTTGTTGTGCCTTTTCTAAACATACATCATTGCATGTATATCTTATGGTTATGAAATCCTTTTTTAGCTGTTAAGAAATAGAAATCACGATACTGATTAGGTTCTGATGCCCTTGGAACAGTGCACTACCAATTTGGTTAGATGTCCATTTGAGTGGGTGACTATTTTTAACTTAGTGAAGCATCAATTAAATTTGCTCCTTAGTGAGCTACTGAGCATGGCGGCCTTGTCCTAAAACAGCGAGGTGGGTCCTCGTCGACCCAAAGGGCTGGTGTGACTTGGGATAACTAGTCTCAAGCCATGGCCCTAAGGGACCCATAGATATCCAATTGCTTGTAAATATGAAAAAAAAAAACACACTAAATTTGCTATTTTGGATGCATGTTTATTTTGGATCACATCCCCTTATCCATGCTTGTCCTGAGCACTGACATTGGATATGTAGTGAATATTCACAAATAACTCTGATGGTATGTTGGCATTGAGTATGATGAACTGCTGGAAATTGCAATTTCTCTCTCTCTCAATTTTAGTATTTAGTAGCATGGGTTCTTATATATTTAGGTAATTTAACCTAGAGCTCATCTTCATTTTTTTTTTAATTCTGTTGTGGAGGATGTTTTCAAGCGTCTGTTTCTCCTCAGGTTCTTTAAGATTAAAAACACAAGAGTGGCTCTTGGGGTCTGCTACAGAACATTGTAATGTAAATTGCTGTGGTGCTGAGATTCAACTTCTGAAAAATCTTCAGGACTTCCCAGAAAGGTTTACAAGTTCTCCATACTTGGTTGATGGTTTTTTGAGTTTAGATGATGAAGACTTGGATGCATGGGAATCTGAATCAAAAAGATGGGCAAGAGCCCTTTTTCTTATAATCAAGGGGGAGCATCAACTAGCACCGATATTGAGAGTATGCCATCTTCCATTATCTACTGCTAATTCTGACTGCCTTTTATAGCATTTCACACTACATTTTGATGGAAGGGAATTTACTTGAAAGAATTGCTAATGGCATGTCTAAGCATCTTACATGTGGATAGGGGGCATTGTTTTGTGCAATGTCAAAAGTCTTTGCACCTGCAAGCACAAGGTTGTAGCTTCTGGTCAAGAGTAGCCACTTGCAAAAAATCCTGGAGGGCAGGACTGCCTCCAAGTTTTCTCTTGGATGTTATTAAAGCGAAAAAGCTGATGATATTTACGAATTTGACTTGTCATTAGTATATAGTCATATATATAGCTTGTTATATGCACACTAAAATGTTATATTTTGATATGGAAAATTTATTGGTACTCTTAAATATTTGGGGTTCAGATAGGGACAACAGGCCCCTTTCATGCTGTGTGAATTGCAACTTTTGTCGTTATGTTGACGACTTTCCTTTCATTCACAATAGTGACATTGTAGCTCTTGTATTTTATAACATGTATATTTTCAGATTGTCAGAAATAGCATTCTGCTTTATCACTGTGAAACTCTATTGTCATGCAAAACATTTTGTGTCCGGGTGTGTGCTGCTAGGCGAAGCGGTGGAGTGCTGCACCCTAGATGGAGAGAGCCTAGTGGCTGAAAGCATCACTAGCTTACGCTCTGACCTGTGTAGCATGGGGCACATGGAATCCTGTTGTGACTTCACTGCCTTAATGAGGCACATTTTTTTCTTAGTGTTTTTATTTTTTTCATCCAAGGTCTGGGAGGGGAGCCAATGTGAAACCTTTGTTTTTTTGTCAATTAGAAGGGAGAAAGACCAACCTGCTGTTTCCACATGAGAAACCTTATGGATATGATGTAGTTGTCCAGCTGGGCTAATAATCATTAATTTGTTGGCCACTTGTTTGACAGTACAATATCCTGTTGCATTGTTGTCATTTTTGTATATTCTGACGCTTATTTGCATTTATTTTTGCAGTTTATTCAAAATTGTGGCGTCAACATCTGCAAACAACAGAGTCATTTAGAATGGCTACCTGTGAAGTTTCTTGTCCTTGCTAGGAGCTTGGTTGCAGAGATTCAAATAATGCAGGAGAGATCAGCTCAATGTGGTATCAAAATTAAAAGCAGATCAGAGATTAGCTTGCTTGATACGGTGGATCAATTGTGTTATACAGAAGCTTCTATGATTAATGGAAGAATTCATGGCCTTTTCCTGTTCATATTGGTATTGAGAACTAATTCCACAATTGTCAATGCTACATGATTTGGCTCTTTGTAACTTGTTATTGATGGTACTCAATGACAACTCCTTTTTCCTTGTGGCCTGTAGGAGGAGCTGGTTTCTTTTGCCGACTTGTCTTCTTCCATATTTTGGTCTAGCATTACTAAGGAGACAACTCTTCCTGGTTCTGTGAGAGGAAAACTTGGAGGCCGTAGTCAACGTCGGTTGTCAACTTCTACCACCGCTGCTATATTGCAAGCTGTATGTTTTCCTTCCACTGCTATATTGCAAGCTGTATGTTTTCCTTAGTTTCTTTTGTTTAAACTTGATCTGTTATTGAAGCATGAAAAAGTGTGTTCATGTACACACAAACACACATGTTTGGGCTATATTGTTGTAGCTCCAGCATAATTATTATCTTCTACATTTTTCCTGGAGGTCCTAATATTTGTTCTTCCTCTATGAACTATCAAAACTCTTCTACATCTTTCCTGGAGGTAACAAACTCTGGTCATTGCTATATATTAGTCACAAAGTGGAATCTTACAATGTCTAATTTTTCTTTTCCTCTTCGAACTCTTGTTTTGATTATTGTTTACTTGTATTTTTCACAAAGCCTTTTATTTAGATTCTATGTGATCATAATTACTGATTTCTTTTTCTCCTTTTTTCTGTGGTTTTTTGTAGTTACCTCAGAAAGTAACTACTATTCTATTGGTTATTTTAAATTTATATCTGTTGTTGGACTTAAATCTATTTTAGTTTAGATCATTTTATTAAGGATCAGCCATTTTAGCTGAAAACAAATTCTTCACACTTGTAGGCCAAGCTGAATGTAGCATTTCCTTTTGAACCTTTGGATTAACAATTCCTTATTGAATATTTGCTAGGCTTTTGTATATTTTGGGTTATTGAGGACCGCCCATTGTTAGCCAATATGATTCACAACCTTTTCTGGGTTTGGTCAGTTAATGATCATGCTTCAGCCTTATTTTTGTTGCCTAACTTGTTTCACACTAAGACATACATTTCTGTAGGTATTGGTTTGTTCTTTCTTGAATTGCTTGCTTGCATTTTATCTGCTATACATATCTGCTATTTGTTGTTTATGCTCTTATTGAAGCATGTTATGGATATGTTTTCCCTTTGTGATGAGCAGATAACATCAATACAAGCGGTTGCATCCATTTCATCATGGTGTGCACGGTTTAAAAGTGATGTTAAGCTCAGTTCTGTGTGGAACTTTTTGTGGAAATTCTTCTGGAAGACGGTTTCCTCTCCAACTTGTGATTCTGAGGTGCGCAATAACTTGACTGGACCTTATGTCTTAAATTTTTTATAGTTTGTTTGAGCTAACTACCAGATTGATTTAAATGCTTCATATAAGGCTGGAGCAGAAATTTGTCTGGCAGCATATGAAGCATTAGCTCCTGTTTTGAGAGCTCTAGTTTCGACATCCTCTTCACTATCTTTGGATCTCATTAGAGAAAATGATGAATTTTCGGCACCTGTTGTAGAAGGCAAATGCTGCTTAGATTCTTTGGCTCTTTCTTTTCTTCAGAATATCAATAATCTCCTTGCAGTTGGAGTTCTGGCACGAACTCGACGGGCAGTTTTGCTAAACCAGAAGGTAAAGAATCTTGTGAAAATCACTTCTATTTCAACTTCTTGTTTGGTGCTGGGATGGCTTTGGAGTGCTGGTTGTCATTGCTGTTTGTCTTTGCTTTGCGACATTGGAATTAAATTTTTTAAATATGGGAATTTCTGTGCCTTCTGTTCTGTTTTCTGATTGACTATTCATTCTTCATTAGTTTCCCTATCTTTATTCAATGTTATTAAAATGAAATCCCTCTAAATGTTCATGACCATGTTCAACAGTTAATGCCATTCGTGTGACTCTGAATTCCTCTTATTAATGACTCCCCTTCCTCCAAAGACGGATTCCATCTTTGTTTTCTAGTGACTTGTTAACATTGCACACATCATCTGAAATTCCCTTTATTCAATGATGAAAATAAATAATTGACCAATTTAATTCATCTGTTGGTATTCAGTGGATTTGCTTGGAGTCTCTGCTGTCTATTCCTTACTCTGCTCCTTGGAATGTGCTAAATTTAGAGGATGGCAGCTTGTTCTTCTCGGATTCAGCAATCAGATGTATTTTCAGTGATCTTGTCGAAAGGTAAGAAGAAAGGTGCTTTTCCTTTTAGCACTTATTTTCCTGAATATTTTTCCATCTCTGCCAGATTATTCAATTAAGTATGATAGTAATAGCAGTCATATAGCATGTGTGACATATTTTTCACTAATTTATTTATGGTTTTCTTATTGGTTAGTTTTCAGGTGGCTTCTTTTTTCTTTCTTACTCGTTTTTTTTCCTCACTTTTCTCATTATCAATAAGGAGTGTTTTTGTAGGCTTTATATTTCTCTTCCTTTTCCTCTTCAAATAGCGATTTTCTCAATTTTATTTCAGAAATGGATTGTTGCATAAAATCTCTTGGCAATGACTGGTTTGAAATAGTGGAGTTATGTTGCCTGTTAATATCCCAATTTTATTGTTGCTTACTGTTCATGTTGGGGTAGTTGAATCTGCATTTATAATTGATGTAATTTGAAGAAAAAATCTCACAAATTTTCACACTAATTTGCAGTCTTGATAATGCTGGGGAAGGTTCTGTTTTACCCATGCTGAGATCTGTCAGATTGGCTTTGGGCCTGATTGCCTCAGGAAAGTTAGATTCACATGTTTCCTCATGCAATGGTGTGGATGCTCAGGTTCATCTCATATTTACTATTGTCTTTATTTGTTTGTGCACGTTGCCTTTGCGGGATTGTGTGCTTGACATGTGCATCTGTAATGCAAGGCCACAAATGCTTGTGACAACCCTATGCAGATAGAGGAATGTTCTGGCTACACCACGATGGTGCTATACTACTGATCATAATTCTTTTACTAGGAATGGGATTAGATGAGTCAAAGCACACAATCCAAAACTAATAATTGGAGAGGTCCATATACTAACTAAGGCCCTTCCAAACTTTAAACTTGACCTAGATGACAGTACATGGACCTAGAATGCAGCAACGACAATGAGAAAACACAATAGTGGCATGCCCTAATATTATGTAAATAATGTCTCACCTGAAATTTTAAGCTGATAGATGGAGATGTCTATGCAATATCTGCAGCTATTGTAGACTACATATGATGGATACGTGGCTCCTAAAGGATGGAGTTTATTGGTTTGTGCAGCCTCTTTATGCATTTCTTTAAACCTTCTCAGTCAGCTTGTGAACCCTGCAATAGGTGGTTCCGGTCTTGGATCTTTGTAAAAGTTACGCTGTACTTTAAATCTTATAAACACTTCTACTTAATGGGAATGGATGTTTTGGTGGAAAAGAGGGTTGGAGTGTGCTATTTATGGCTTTCTGATGCATTTCCATCATTAATCCTTTCACTACTCTTTTCGACTTTGGATTTGTTGCTGATGCTTTACGAACATCTTGCTGTGGCTTTAATTTTGTGATACATCTTCTCTTGCTTTTGATGTCATAGCTGTACTTTCCATTCTATGCAATGAGGGATTTCATGATTCTAGACTGCCCATTCCCCAGGGGCAAGTAGAAAGAAGGAATTTGTAATACTCACTATATAGAACGCACAATGCCTGTTAGTTCTTTTGATGTGGGATCAAAATTCATAGATTGTTCACTACAATGGTTATTGATGTTATGTGTAATTTCTGAGAGGCTTGCCCTGGGTGGATGGTTGTTGGAACTTAAATTGGAATATTGGTGTTGAATTTGTAATTCATTCTCAAGTGCAATAGCTTGTATTCCAAAACTAATGTTTGCTTTTATTTTATTTTATAGTTTTTAGATTTTGAAACTTTTTTCTTATGAGGCATCAAGTGGTGGACAATGGCATTAATGAGAATTCTGCTTTCGACATTTATTTATTCATATATTTTTGTTTCATACCTTCATCAAAAACTTTACGTGTTGTCACATCAGGCTAACTTAATAACTTATCGTCATAATTTGGCTTTATGCACTTATCGCTACCCTTGTTCTGAAGTGAACCTTCTTATTTTTCCATAATTTTCATATTTTACATCCTTTGTTGCTTGTGTTGTTTTCTTCAAATAAAATACCGGGACCTTTTTTTTGACATACCCATCGGATGGATCTCAATTTTGATGTAGATGATGTGGCGTTTGGTTAATTCATCTTGGATATTGCATGTCAATTGCAACAAGCGGAGAGTGGCATCTATTGCTGCACTTTTGTCTTCTGTCTTGCATCGTTCCGTGTTTACAGATGAGGGCATGCATTTAATCAACAATAGGCCCGGGCCTCTGAAGTGGGTATGTGTTTCCTTTATGTGCATGTGCATAACCACAATTTATATGTTCCATTCTCTAACCATGGTCGCTATGTTATCTATTGATTACTTTTGCAGTTTGTTGAAAATGTTATTGAGGAAGGTACAAAAAGTCCTCGTACAATTCGCCTTGCAGCATTACATCTAACAGGACTGTGGCTCTCTCATCCAAAGACTATTAAGTATTACATGAAAGAACTGAAGTTGCTATCACTTTATGGTTCTGGTGTGTGGCATACTTCTTACCCTATATCACGTTTTTAAGTTCATCTCTTTTCTTTGTTTATATTACAAAAATACTTCCAATCTGATAATTTTCTTGCTTAGTTGCATTTGATGAGGATTTTGAAGCTGAATTATGTGACAATCAAGATGCAAGCACTGAAGTGTCATTATTGGCTAAAAGCCCAGACCCTGAGCTGACTGAAGTAAGTTGTTCAATTTATCAATTTCATTTTCTTGTATGATATGGTCACTTGAGAAGAATTTGCATTTACAATTCATAAAATTTTGGGGCATAAAATCACCTTATAGCTGCTTTTTGGTATGAGAAGATTGCCAAAAAATGAAGGGAAGGAATTTCTTGTTGTCTTTTATCAGAAGAAAACTATTGGTAAATGAGCTTATTTACCAGAAAAAAAACTTGAGATCCACCAGGCGCTCACAAAATGCTTAATATCAGAGACAGCGATCTGTGCTATAAAGAACTTAAGGGTAAACAAAATGTAGACCTTAAAACTGGCCCTATCTTCATAAGCTCGATAAAAGGGGAAAAAAAGCTCTTTTTGATGCAGTGATTGTAAATGTTAAAACTTTGGAAGAATTTTTTTTAAACGTTTTTTGTTTTGATAAATTAAGCTTGGTAGTTTAGCAAACACTTCTTTAACCTTTGCTATATATTTTCTAATCTTTCATATCACACTAAGAAATAAAGCACTTCTTTTGGTTAGGTTTCCTTCTAGTTGTCATTTCTCTTGGAGGAGTTTGAAAAACATGTCACCTGACATCAATTTTGTTGAGCATCTAATTTGATGTTAATTTATTTGGGCATCTATGGAAACTGAATGATGGTATTGTAAATTATTGGGTTTAATGCATGTACTGTTTCTGCATGGAGTTCCTTAACATGTTGCTCTGATTCATGACTTCTCTCATAGGCATTCATCAACACAGAATTGTATGCACGTGTGTCTGTAGCTGTTCTTTTTTACAAGCTTGCTGACTTGGCCAATTTGGTGGGATCGGAAAATGAGAATGAAGATTGTCACGCTGCTCTTGAATCTGGAAAATTGTTTCTGCAGGAGCTTCTTGATTCTGCGGTATTAATTACAATTCTTGCCTCAAATGGGAATAATACTTTGTGTTAAGAGATGTTACTTGGATATTTTTTCTTGTGAGTCTTGACATTCTTGATCCATTATTATGCATTCTTATGTCCCACAACACATGCAGTTAGAATTTTGCTTCCAATTTTACATAGTCAATAATTGGTAATGTGATTTATGTACTGCTTGGGTGTTTCAATTACTGATTTTAGTTGAATGTCTTGTGTTGTGATTGGCATTTATGAATCCTCTCCATCAATAGAGTGATGATCTTCCTCAAGAATGTTGTTGCCAAAAGAAAATGCAATGGTTGTTGAACCTCTCCACTAAATCTCAAGAAAATGCACATCATCGCTACTACTGCAGCCTCTTTACTTTGCGGAGAGGCTTAATCACATTTTTTTGGTTTTGCATTTTGTTTGAATTTTGTGGAAGAGTGTTTTGCTTTTGATGGCAAGCATTGGGTAGTTCTGATTATGGTGGAGTCGTGTTGATTCATCTATTGGGTTTTGGTAGAGGAAAGGGATGCACACTTGTACCAGAGTGGAACTTAAAAATTGATCCCTTTCCAGTGCCTTTTTTTTTGCGGGGCAGAATTGCTTTATGAGCCATGTAAACATCTGTATGAAGAAGGTGAAATAAATAAAACAAAGTATAAATGGGTAAAATAGCTAAAAAAATACAATTTGGATTCAAATCATTGAATGAGTGGGAAAAGCCCTGTGTTTCAATTTTCAACCCCTGTATTTCTCCAATCGAGTATGCCTTATCCTCATTTAAAGTCTTCATTTCTTTCTATTTGGAAAAAAAGCTCTTCTTTTTTGTTTTGCATGGAAATTCAGTTTCTTGTCACGAGACAATTTGTTTGGTACACTGTTGATTTGTTCATCTGAATTGGTAAGTGAAGGTTTGTGTGCTTCTGTTTTTGTTGCTTGTAATTCCTGCAATCTGCAGCATCTATGCCTTTGGCATGGTGTATATACTACTGAGATATTTACACTTAGCTCTGTAGCACCTGTTTAGCTAAAGATCTAATGCTAAAATGATAAGTGTTTGTAGTGCATGGATTGATCTAGTGGTAGTGAAATTTTAGTTTTATCCTGATCTCTTTGACAGAGAATATTAGTGCAAAAAGATGTAAAGGAAGTGCAATATGGAAGATCAGGCTTTCTTGAAAATAAAGCGATATCACTTAACATAAAAGAGTTGCTTCATTCAGAATGCTTGCATCACGTAATTTCTAAATACTATAGGGAGAGATGGCTAAATTCTTCACATTGCTAAGCTGGTGCATATTCGTTTTGTTCAATAGAATATCTCATACTATATCATTGGACACTGGTCTTGACTGCATTAATATTGATGCAGGTGAATGACAAAGATCTTGCAAAGGAGTTGTATAAAAAGTATAGTGGGGTGAGTAATAATTCATGTGATTCACAATTGAAAGTTGGTAATTAAAAATATCTAGAATTATTCAAATCAAGTAAATGATGTGGAAATAATAACAAAATATATGTATATCTTGCTTGGAAAAACAAAAGAACTTGTTGGTTAATGTGGTAATTTATTGTTATAACAAAATCAACAAATTGTGGGACAGTTCCATTATTTATTGGATTTCAAATTTTGAACACCTAAAAAGTTGGGAATCACATCGTCTAGAAAAGTAAAAGATTTTGAATCATAATGGTTGTTACAAGTTCTTTGCTTTTGATATTGTTTATATTTGCAAAGTTGATCTTTGCTGCTGTGCTATCTTAATTATTTGCACATATATATTGAACAGATCCATAGACGTAAAATACGAGCTTGGCAAATGATATGTGTTTTGTCGCGATTTGTTACTGATGATATAG
>Ga0325402_1006917_pt1 | contig 10755 bp, 4 predicted proteins | sample PopdelMetagenome_22_FD_207212 | JGI IMG/M metagenome (GOLD analysis project Ga0325402, IMG submission 207212) | Populus deltoides microbial communities from Bellville, Georgia, United States - Xylem-PdKOR-R3 | ecosystem: Host-associated > Plants > Phyllosphere > Stem > Wood/Secondary xylem...
GATCTTTTGTCAAGTGGTGGTCTTGGACCTCTGTCCAAGTAACTCTTAATTTAAATCTGATTGATGTAAATTATCTTGATTTTGAAATGTTAATCTAATAATTAAACATGAATTTAACATATTTACACGTAATTAATTTGAAAATTTGAACAACAAATTAAATGAATCAAACCCTTGACATTGGTGTTGCTATCTTAGTTGAAGATCAGAAACTGGAATAAAATTAAAAGGTATGAGTGTTTTATTATGAATTACACACAATTTAATCCAATAAAAAAATTAATGCCTCCATTAAAAAATTCAATAATTGAACAAACATTCAAGAATAATATTATTTTTTATATATTTTTATTGCACAATGTAATTATTACTATGTCCTTGAAAAAAAAAACACTGGTAATGTCCAAGGAGTTTTTTTTTAATTTCATAATTTTTATACAATCTAATTATCTCATAGTTTTTTTTTACCTCGATTTTTGTTTTTTAATTATCCCATGGAGTTAAAGGTATTATAATTTAAAAAAAAAAATTGATTGGCCAAAAAGTGAGAAACATCCACGTTTTTCAAGCAGCATCTCCCAATAGTTGCTGCTTGCCTTCAAGGATGGTGGGCTGACGTGTGTCAAGTACGGTGAAGCTCCAGTGGCAATTTTTTTTCTCTTTCCTCCACCTCTGTGTTGGCCTTGTAAAATTACAAAGGTCCTTGATCTTTTAATTGTATTGAATTTGATTTAGTTGTTTTTTTAATTTCATCTATTGACATTTGATTTTTTTTTATGTTTTTTAATCAAATTTGATTCGTATTTATTTTGCTTCTAATCTTTTTTTCTAATTGAATTTTTTTATCTCATCTTTCATCATTTGATTTTAATTATTTTTTTGTTGTTGAATTTAATCCGCATCCTCATTTTTAATCAAATTTGATTCCTATTTATTCATTCTCTTGATTGTTGTTTTTTTTATATATTATTTTCTTGATTTTTATTTTCCTTTCAATTTTTTCCTTCCTCTTTTTTTCTAGATTTAGTCTTCATTATTTTAATTGTTCTTTTTTTAATTCTTTTCTTAATTGTTTTTAATTTTTTCCTTTAGTATTTTATTTCATTTATTTTTTAATCCAATCTTGGTTCTCATTCTTTTAATTATTCTTTTTTATCCTTTTTTTTTATTTTTTGATTAAGTCCTTTGTTATTTTATTTCATTAGTTTTTATACCAGATTTGATTCTTATTATTTTGATTGTTATTTAATTTCTTTTTAATTTTTTATCGTTAAGAAATTTATTCAAGATTTGTTATAATATTTGTATGGTCATCTCGATTTCATAACTAAAATTGCTGGTTTTAAAGATTAGTTTGATTTAACACTGATATTTTTTTTATCTTATCATTTGATATAAAGTTACTAGACCTTAAATTTTCTTTTTTTTTGTCTTTTTTTTTTGAAGTTATCTCTAATTACTAATTAATTAAGTTAATCTAGATTCATTTGAGTTATTATTGGTTAAATATTTTTTTTCATCTTAAAAACAGTTAACCCACATCAAAGCAGCGCGAAAAACAAATCTAGTTACATATGATACCATATCGTCCATTGATTTTATTTTTTTCTTTTTTATATTTGGAGGTATTTATCAGAACTAAGAAGTAAGGGTTGGGTGGGTCAGGGAAGAGGGATGAATGAGGTTGGTAGGGTCCACTGATGATGACAGCCACCTTTACGTGCTATCTCTTCACTGCAATTATTTTCTACCTTTTTCATATTCTGCTTTGCAATATTTTTTAGGATTTCCATGTTTCTTTCACGCAAGACAATATAAATTTTATGTTGAGATTTTCATTTGATTAATGAAAATCAAATGAAAATGAGAAAATTTTGAGTTAATTATTATATATTGTAACTCACCAATAGTCTTTTCATCTCTCAATGGTCCAACCATAGTTTTAAGGCCTGTCCAGGCGAGTCGACTCGGGATTCGGGGCTAGAACCGAGTCGGGTTGAAGAAAAAATAGAGGAAAACAAATCCGATGTGATCCGATAAGACCCGATTGCATCTCGTTGACTTGTTTTTTTTACTAAAACGATGTCATTTTAATTATTTTTTTAAATTAACCCGGTCGAAACTCGAAGCCTGAACCTTGGACCGGGCTGGTTATTGGATCGGGTCTAAAAACTATGATTCTAACTTCATAATTCGTTTTATTTTTTTTCTTTGTGAAATAATATTATTCTTTTATTGAAAAGAGAATTTTCTTCTTCCAAATCTTAAAAATGAAAGCATGGATGTTATATTTATATATAGATGTGGTGGAATAAAAATCTTACAAGTGTAGTTGCTGAAATAAAAACTACTTTTTTAAAAATAAATTGTAAAATAAGTTAGAATATATATATATATATATATGGAATTGCAAATGAGAGTGTATATATTGAGATAGTAATTGCAAATGAGAGAATTTTTATAAAAATATAGTAAAATAATTTTTTAATTCAATTATTTTAAGCTTCTTCTAATACATTTCTATTTTCTAGCATAGCTAGGAATTCCAAGAGATTTGTGGTGATTGAGAATTTTTGCTCTTTTTCTTTATTATTTAGATTTAAATTTAAGATTAATATTTAAAATAAAATATTAAATTCCTTGAACATCACTGCAGTTTTGTTGGCATGTACCAATAACTTAATCACCAACCATGATTTTTCATGAGAAACAAGGAGAAAATTCACGCACCGGGGTCCACATTGGAATTATTAATAACCTAGCAAACAGGGCTGGAAAAGGCTATAATGGTAATATCACGTGTACAAGACTGGTTACGTCATCCAGACAAGTGCCACCCATTCACCATGTTTATAACCGTCAGATTGAACTCTTGACTGAGACCACCGAGTGAGGACAAATTGGTAAATTAGGACCACAAAAACTGCTATAAAGACATCCTCAATACATTGAACTCAGAAGAAGAAAGGAAGAGAGGCAGAAAACAAATCCCGTTTGCTTCTCTACTCCCTTAGCTTAAAAAATCTCTTTCCATAAACACAAGCCCTGGTAGGGAATGCTGAGAGATGAGAGGGGTTCTGTTAACAAACTCTGAATTATCTTACCGTGCCAAGAAGTGCATCGGCGGCAGAAACTGCCACCGAAAACACGTCGAGGACGGGTGATCCATAGTGTTTTCTCAAGCGATTTTCTCCTTCTTAAATCTTGTAGTTTTCACCTTCCAAAATCTTAAATATCTTTCTGTATATTTTATTTCCTTAAGTTTTTTTTTTTTCTAGTGAAGTTTTCTTTCGATGGCAGAAAAAACAAGTGATGGCCACCCAACCTTGCTTCATGGGAAATATGAAATGGGTCGGTTACTAGGCCATGGCACCTTCGCTAAAGTCTACCACGCGCGTAATTTGCAAAGTGGCAAGAGTGTAGCCATGAAGGTAGTTGGCAAAGAGAAGGTGATAAAGGTAGGAATGATGGAGCAAGTCAAGCGAGAAATATCAGTTATGAAGATGGTGAGGCACCCCCATATCGTTGAATTAAATGAAGTCATGGCTAGCAAGTCCAAGATCTATTTCGCTATGGAACTTGTTCGAGGCGGCGAGTTGTTCTCCAAGATTGCTAAAGGTAGGCTAAGAGAAGATGTGGCTAGAGTTTATTTTCAGCAGTTGATATCTGCTATTGATTTTTGTCATAGTCGCGGCGTTTATCATCGTGATTTGAAGCCAGAGAATTTGCTGCTTGATGAAGATGGGAAGTTGAAGGTTACAGATTTTGGGCTGAGTGCTTTCTCTGAGCATTTGAAGCAGGATGGGTTATTGCATACAACTTGCGGAACACCAGCTTATGTTGCACCTGAAGTAATTGGGAAGAAAGGGTATGATGGTGCTAAAGCAGATCTTTGGTCTTGTGGTGTTATTCTCTATGCGCTCCTTGCTGGGTTCTTGCCATTTCAAGATGATAATATTGTGGCTATGTATCGAAAGATTTACAGAGGTGACTTCAAATGCCCCCAATGGTTCTCCTCTGAAGCTCGACGACTGATCACAAAGCTTCTTGATCCTAATCCAAGCACTCGAATCACGACATCCAAGGTCATGGATTCAACTTGGTTCAAGAAATCATTGCCAAAGACGGTGAGAAGCAAAGAAGAGATGGAGTTTGAGGCTTTCAATGGAGAAGAAGATGCTAACGGAGACAAAGCAAAGCAACCTGAAACACTAAACGCGTTTCACATAATATCTTTATCACAGGGATTCGATTTATCACCGCTTTTTGAGGAGAAGACAAGGGAGGGGAAAGAGGAGCTGAGATTTGCCACAACAAGGCCAGCAAGCAGTGTGATTTCAAGACTCGAAGAGGTGGCCAAAGCAGGGAATTTCAATGTCAAGAAGAGTGATTCCAAAGTGAGATTGCAAGGGCAGGAGAGGGGCAGGAAAGGAAAGCTAGCTATTGCAGCTGACATTTTTGCTGTCACACCATCGTTTTTGGTGGTCGAGGTGAAGAAAGATAATGGAGACACTTTGGAGTATAACCAATTCTGCAGTAATGAGCTGAGACCAGCCCTCAAGGATATTGTTTGGACATCTCCTGCAGAGAATTCAACTCTCGCTTGAATTTGAGAATTGGGATTTGGAGCAGACTCAATTGTAGTCGTTCTTGTTTGTGATGTGACACAGAATAGTCTCCATTTTATCTACTTTTTTTCCTCTCCGTGCGTGTGAATTATGTGGTGCTGTCAGAGTACAAATGATCTGTGAATTCTTTCACCAAAAATCTTAAATCGCTGATCACATTTTCATGTTTGTGTGGGCTATGTATGTTCCAAGTTGGATTGGATTGCTCTTCTGTTTCATTAACCTTGTTTTCTGCTCCGTCTTTCTTTTTCCTGTTTTACTCCTGAGTTACCATATAACTAGAAAGTTGGTCGGTATTCTTTCTCCTTTTTCATCATTCGTTTTCGAGGACCATGACGTGCCTCTTCCATGAAGGGGATGCGCTGCAGGTGGTTCAGATAATTTAAAAATACAAAAATAAAATTTAATTTGCAGGAATTTTTGTTTTCAAAACTCAAGACAGTGGTGGCATCTTGCTCCAAACGGACACGAAAGAGCATGATTGAGCTGAAATCCCTTTTTTTTTTCCGCTGCTAACCGTATCCCCATTCTCTCTTTTTTGGTAGAATATAATTTATATTTTTTTGTCTTTGAAAAATATTTTTGAAAAAGATTAGAAAGAATTAAGCTTTATGGTTTGGTAATCTTCGTTGATGTTGTGGCACGCGTAGAGTAGCGCGTCCAACATTGTAGGCAGTATATGATAAGACATAAAACAAAACGTTGTCGTACAGCATTAAGTGGCGTTTATATGATTGGGATCACTGCATGTTTCTCAATTATTGTCCTCTCTTCTGTTGCCCAACCCGCTCAAGTTGCTCTAAACGAGCATGAGAGAGATTGTGCTGCAGTACAAAAATATCTTCTATAAAATTGAGTTGATTTACTAAATTCGAATTATAAAATAAAAATAACTTTATAAAAAAAATGAAAAATGAAAAATTTATATTTTCAATAATTCAAGTTGAAGAATGAAATAAATAAAATTAATTAAAAATGATAAAAAAAAACTCTAAATCAATCTGATTAACCCGCAAAACTTGTAATTCGGGTCATAATAATCCCATAAAAAATAAAAATAAAGTTAAACTCTTAATCAACTCAGTGTTATGGATGATATTAAAAAAAATCAATAAAAAAATAGATAAGCCGAGATAACTCATGTTAACCTGTCAAACTTGAATCATAAGACTAGAATAACTACATGAAAATAAATCAAAATAAATTATAAAGTCTAATACCCATTAAACCCAACATTGAAAAATGAATTTGCAAAAAAAATTTGTTAAGGAACAAGTTGTTAAAGGCCAAAGTATTTCACTATTCATTACTATAGTGAAATACAAAAGTCGTTTAATAAATCTTGATGATCAAACTATAAAAGATCAAAATATTTCACCGTTCATCACTAAAGTGAAATACCAAGGTCTTTTAGTATATATTAATAATAATAATTAAATGTGTGTGTTGTAAATTTTGTCCTTTCATTTTAAATGAAATTATAACTTAATTCTAAGATGGTCTCATAGTGTTGCCTTCTCTAATGATATAGGGCAATAATATCAAATACAAAAATTATTTTAAAGGAAAATATTTTTTTCAATAGAAAAAACTGTAAACACAAGTTTTTTCGATACTTTTTTGTAGTTAAAAAAAATTCTAATTAAAATAAAAAAAAATTATACATATATATAATCAAATAAATTGAAAACTATATATGTTAATAAATGAAAAAAAAGAGTCATAAACGATAACTAAAATAAAACATGAAAAATCAAGAGACAAATATAGATCGATATATTTAATCTCGCAAGACAGGACATTTATCCGATTGTGCTTGCTAAATGTATTAATTAAAAGAATTTTTTATTCAATCAAACAATAGTAGAAATATACACACATTAAATTAATTGAATAAAATAAAAAGAAAAAAAATCATGTAAGACCGCACATATTATAAATATAATTTGAACATAAATGTTTTTATTTTAAAAAATAAAATTCATCAATACAAGAGATTAAAAAAATAAAGATGAAAAAGAAAAACATCTTAAAACTTAAGTGCATACAAAATAACAAAAAATAATAATCATTTAAAAGATATTATATAAAACAAATTAAAAAAGAGCAATGATATTAATTTAGATATAAATAAAAATAATAATTTAAAAGAAAAAGGTCAAACTCTACTACGCTTAGCAAGCCAGACCAACTCGTCTGCCCCATTTTGTTAGGATCCACTCAAGTGCTGGGGCCCTTTTTTTTCCATCTGGAACGGATGATATGTTGTTTGCCCTAATTTGTTTTGAAAAAAAAAGGACACACATTGTTTAATTTTTCCAGAATCTAGCCATTGTTGTGGCTGAAAAATCGAGGCATAAAGGTTTTTAATCCAAAAACTCATGTTTTACCCAAAACACCAAGAAAACATCATAGAAATCATCATAAACCTATCATTGATTTTAAAAAACCCAAAAAACCATCACAAAACTTGATACAAAAAATCTTCATGAGTTAAAATATTCTTTTCTAGACATTTTCAAAGTGAAAAAAAACCACCTTATGTAAACTTCTCTCATCAAATGAAACAATTTGACATAAAGATCAACTATTTTGGTGGCTAAAATTGACGTCAATGATATTGTTTCTCTCTCTACACAACATTTAGTGATCTCTTTCTATTCCTTTTCAAATCAGGAACTACAAAATAACAAAAATAAATTTTTATACCAAAATTAGATTGAGAAAATATTGAGATACTGAATACTTATTGTTTTTAAAGAATGAGAACTAAATTAAACTTTTTATATGAACTTTAAAACCATCACCCTTTTTGTGATGCTTTTTTTTGCTTTTGTCGCCTATCTTTTAATTTTATCCTGAGTCAAAAAAATTGACTCAATTGTCCTTGAATTTGATAAAATACAAAAAATACAACCGCATTAAAAAAATTTGAGAATAAAATTAAAAGAAATATTTTAAATAATAAATTTAATAAAATATGAGAGAATAAATAATGAATTTATGCTATAGAAAACACCCTCGCATTTTAGTTTTTTACTTAATTGTGATTGTTAACACGTGTAAACTTATTTGGAAATTCTCTTATCGTTGAATAAAAAAGGTTTCATGTGTCACGTGCACTGGCTAGTTTGCTTATTTACTGTAGTGGGACTTTTTTATTTTTCATTTTTGAATTTTACAACTAAAATAAATATTCATAATAAAAAAATATTTAAATTTTGAAAGAAAAAAATGTATTCTTGTAGTAAAAAATCATATTTTTTATTAATGTATTTCCTTTTCATTTTGATAAAAAAATATCCTTTTAACCAGTACCATATTTTTTTTTAATAAAACCTAAAGCCAATTATAATAAGTATTTCATAAAAGTTTTAAAAATTCAAAATTGAGAAAAAAATACATTTTTTCAATTAAAATCTCATTTTTTATTCGTTGATTCATTTTTATTTTGAAGAAAACATGTTTTTTTATTAGAAAATATTTTTTAAAAAAAAATATTTATGACATGAATAACAAGTTTTAATAAAAAAAATAAGTGTTTTATTACTGCAACCACACACAAAAACCAGGACAACAATTAATGTGAGAAAAATATATAAAAAATTAGTAACAAAAAAAAATTATTCTCATTAAATATTCATGAATTTGTTTTTTTAAAATCAATTTAATATATAATTTCTCATAAAATAATTGTTAGGATTAATATAAAGAAGCTCTAACCTTAATTGAAAATTATGACAAAACCGAATAAGTTTTCAAATATAATTTTAATTTTTTGATTTAAAGAGTATTTCATTATAAAATATATTAAAAAACAAATAAATAAATAGAAAAAAAGGCCAAAAGAATCATGTCAATCCTATTTAGAATACCTAACTGTCGTGCAAATTTACTTTTGTTGGTTTCTTAAAGAACAAACAACAAGACATCTATCATGGAAAATGACGTGGCATCAGGTGGATGGAAAATCAAGGACCCTGTATTTCAGACTCCAAAACCTAAATTGCAACATATTTTCAAAAAAGGAAAAACCCTTCAGTACATCATATAAACCTTAATACCTCCGCTGAATCTAAAAACTCAAAATTAATATGAATCTAAATAATTTTTTGTGGGTTTTGATATACTTTTTCTTGGCACGGTTAAAAAAATTAAATTATTTTTATTAAAATCTTCTTTTAATAGAATAGATAATAATATTAAAATTGATCTTATCTGTAGCCGAAATATAACTAGTCTAAATACTTCTTTAACATTATTTTTCCAACTATTTATTCTCTTCTATGTAAGTTTATATGGATTGAAATGTAAAAAAATAAATTTAAGATCAAATTATAAAAGTAAAATTCTTAAGCATCAAATTATTTTTTTCAAGAAAAAATAATTAGCAATCCAAAATAAACCGTGAATTTATATAGCAAAAAAGTTATGTTTATATACATGATGTAATGTAATGTAATATATTTCTGTGATTTTTTTAATCAATTTTTAAATACTTTTCCCCTTCCTACTTATGTTGGCCTTCACCTAGGGCTTTTTGAGCTAGCAGTAGATCATGGAGATGGTCTTCAATTATAGATCAGATGAGCACAATATTTTTTTTATTTTTAAAGAATAATATAAATTATATTTTAATATCTTATTTAATAAGTTAAATTATTAAATTATAATAATTCTGTAATATATGATATTAGTGTTTTGATGATAATATAAGTTTAAATTTTATGATTTTAATTAAAATTTAATTAATAGTAGGTGATAGCGTGAATTTATCCTAAATAACATAGTGAATTTGTGATAAGCATTAGTGATGATGGTTTTCTGCGTTTCAAATAATTCTAATTGATTTTTTTAACCATTATTAGCAGTGATAGCGTTGATTGGGATGATTTTTGTGATAATCATTAGCGATAAAGTGTGTTTTTCGGGGATGGGGTTTTCTTGAATTCAAAATAAAAAATAATAATAATAATAAATAAAATAAAAATAATAATGGCTTTCCGAGTCATTAAGTACGAAAAAGTGACATTAGAAAAAGGGTAAATGCATCGAGTTGTGTCTGCTCCTATTGGCTAGCTTCATAAATAACATAGTGAATTTGGTCACCTACTAGTCATATTTATTGAGAGAGTTACCCTTTTGTATGCTTTACAAAATAAATGATACAACAAATTTCAGCAAGCTCATCATTTTGGGCTAAATTCTGAACTTGTATGCGAAGACTTTTCGTTACATTTTTACATATAATTTCTAAGAAATGACCTATTTAATTGCATCCCTCTTCCCATAAATGATGCAAAAAAAAAAAAAAAATAACATGCACGTGATAACTATCTAATAGGTGATTTAGTGGTAAGAGTTTGGGATTAAGGAGTTTGCTCCACCTCTAATTTTAAGTTCAAGCCCTGTGGTTGCTAATATGATAACTACCGGAGACTTATATGGTCGTTAACTTCAGAGTTCATGAAATTCATCAAGATACATGCAAGTTAGCCCGAACGCCTATAATAATAATAATAATAATAATAATAATAATAAAAACATGCACATGGCAATGTTTCCATTCTTTCGCATCTAAGTGGGGGAGGTCTTTAGATTCAGCCAGGTAAGTGGTTAAATATTAGTTCTTTAATAACATCATTATTAATTTTGATTAGTTTACAAGCATTATAGTGGTGAGGCCCTTGGAGGTGGTAATGGATGATGACGCATTATATATATATATATATATATATATAATAAATAACTTTTAAATTTATTTTATTTGATGTTTGAGAGTATGGCAATAATTGTTTTTAAAAATATTATTTTATCCATAAAGTATATTAAAATAATATATTTTTATTTTTAAAAATTTATTTTAAACATTAATATATTAAAATAATCTAAACATTTAACATGTTCCCAAACAACCATCTTGATCATACATTGATGGTCTAGTATAACTAAAAAGAATCACGAGACAATTTTCAATATAATTATAAGTCTTCAATCATTGTTAAAGAAGACAAAACCGGGTTGTTGTCACGGTTATTGATTAGACAACAGCGGGCACCGCTGTTTATTCTTCTTCTTGTTAATTAAAACCAGGTTATTGTTAAACCCATTGTTTTTGATTCCAAGT
>Ga0325402_1006920_pt1 | contig 10751 bp, 15 predicted proteins | sample PopdelMetagenome_22_FD_207212 | JGI IMG/M metagenome (GOLD analysis project Ga0325402, IMG submission 207212) | Populus deltoides microbial communities from Bellville, Georgia, United States - Xylem-PdKOR-R3 | ecosystem: Host-associated > Plants > Phyllosphere > Stem > Wood/Secondary xylem...
TATCATAGTAATAATAATCATAATCGCTTGTTAATCGTCTTTTTTAGATTCTGGAGCCCATTTGCAATTTAATCTCACTGAAGAAATTATGGATTTTAAGTTTCTTTTTTCGGATGTAAATGTGTATGTTCTTACTTTATTTATATAATGATTATCAATAGATAATGTATTTTAGGATTTGAATTCAAGGGTCTTGAGATAAATCTAAGCACTCCCCTATTCTCATTTTGTAATGATAAATGTTTTAATTATTTTTTGAGAAACTTCTGTAAAATAAGATTTTATTATCAATTTGTGGAAAATAGAAAAAATATACTATGCATTATTGTTTTTTAAAAAATTAATAAAGGAATTAGTTTTTTTCGCCAATAGGGTTGGAGGGGTGGTAAAATACTTGTCATTTTTTTTAATGAAGTAGTTTTTGTAAGAATTATAAAATTCATCTTCGTTTGCACTTGATTTGGTTTTGGTGTTCCAACGTTGTATTTTGGTTGCCTCAATTTCTGACACGATGGAAACTGCCTTGCACCATCATTGATGCTTATAGCAATAAATTCATATGTGTGGGGTGGGGAACAGTTGCTGTTTGGGTATTGTTTGATTTATGCATTCACTTTGTACAATGCAGGCCAAAACATTAGGAAGTTGGTAAAGGATGGTTTCATCATCAGGAAGCCAACGAAGATTCACTCTCGATCTCGTGCCCGTCGCATGAAGGAAGCCAAGAGAAAGGGAAGGCACTCTGGATATGGTATATTTAATCTGAACCATTTGACTATTTAGAGTATTTGCAATTTTAATTGTATGTTTGAGCTTGGGAGTTGTTGAAGAATGAAGCTCTATGAAATATTTTTGGAAAAAAAAACCAAGTGTTTTTTGTAGAAGGAGGCCACTGTTCATGTCTTATATTCTACTGTTTGTGTCTCTAGCCACTGTTCATGTCTTATATTCTACTGTTTGTGTCTCTATCTTGCACTTTCACTAATATTTGTTTTGAACTCGATTTATTAAATATGTGAAAAAAAATTCTTAAGAGAGAAACTGAAATTTTTAGATGACATACCTATTAATTACGTTGGGAATGGTGCTATGATTTCTTTTGTTCGTATCATTTGTCTTTGGCTGGTTCATTTCCTATATGTTTTGTGGGAAAAAGTTTGCTGACTACAAAGCTCTTTAAAACTACTCTAGGTAAGCGCAAGGGTACAAGGGAGGCTAGGTTGCCAACTAAAGTTCTCTGGATGAGGAGAATGCGTGTCCTCAGGCGTCTGCTTCGTAAGTACAGGGAGTCAAAGAAGATTGACAAGCACATGTACCATGACATGTACATGAAGGTGAAGGGTAATGTCTTCAAGAACAAGAGAGTTCTTATGGAGAGCATTCACAAGTCAAAGGCTGAAAAGGCTAGAGAGAAGACTTTGTCTGACCAGTTTGAGGCTAAGAGGGCAAAGAACAAGGCAAGCAGAGAAAGGAAATTTGCTAGGAGGGAGGAACGTTTGGCCCAGGTAAGATGTATAGCAGCATTGATATAGTTACTCGTTGCTTGAAATTTTATTGTTCTTTCTTGATTTGTTTGGTAAGATAGTTGAACCTTGGTTTTATTTCCCTGTTATAACCATGTTAGGAACATGGGAATATCAAAGATTTGGTTCCTTTTGTTTAGTCCTCTTGATAAGTGAAGTGTGATCCTTTTAGTCACATAATCTTGTAAGTGTTTAGTGGATCATTTTGTGAGTTTTCAATTCATATCATGTGGTAAGCACAATGATTATGGGTGAATTTCAATCTGCTCAAATCTTGATGATTTTTCCTTTCATTCTCAATTGAATCTTATAAAAGAATCAAAATCAGAAGTTTTATGTAGATCCCAATTGGATTCCCGCTATTGCAAGGGATGCTGAAATATTTTTGTTTTGATTCTGTTCAGGGACCTGGCGCAGAGAAACCAGTAGTTGCACCACCCCCCGCCGCCGCTGCACCTCAACCAGCCCAGTAAGCATCTTTTTGACAGAATTTTACATGCATTAAAAACCCTAGTGTTGTGGTTCAACATCTTGATATTTTTTTTGGCTTACAGGGGATCAAAGAAACCCAAGAAGTGAGAACCTAATTAAGAGCTCCAAGGATTCGTGACTTTAGATCATCAACGTGTCCTTGGTGTTAGTTTTGTTCATGTGTTTTTCTGTTGCTGGGACCTCGTTACTTTATATCGTAGATGGACGATGAACATATTTTTGCACTTAACAATCTGTTTTTAATTAATTATTGTTCCTTGATAAAATTCCAATTTCTTGGAGTTTTTTCTGGATTTCTTGCTGTATTTCTTTATATGACGATACCAGGCCATTGCTGCTTCCTTTCTCAAGGGGCATGTGGTATAGTGGCAGCTGAATTGTTTCAAAGAATGAAAACCTTCTGAATTGTAGGATCTATTCGACATCAATTTCAAGAGATCAGCTATGATGCCAGGATAGGGCACGAAATATTTATTTCAAAATTAAATGTGGATACGGAACAAGGCAGTGTATTTGAATTTTCCCGAATTGATGATGGGGATTCATTAGTTACACTTATTTCACAAACACAATTCACAATTTAATAATTTACAATGTATAATTAAAATAGTTATTTAAAAATGCTATTAATTTAATGATATGAAATTGCCCCTCCAAATATCATCATAACAATGTTTTTCCTGCATATATAAAACAGATCTATCATGAGGACTTGCCTCAAAAACAAGGTGGTTTTGTCTGTTAACACTTCTAGAAGTAGTTGAAGTAGTTGAACATGGTTTAGTCCAAATCATGCCTCTCTGGAGGTCCTCTATTAACAAATTATTGTCCTTTGCAATACAATTGAATATCTATATAATTGAATTAAAAACAATAATTGAAGTTTACATAATTTAAAACAAGTACAAAAAAAATAACAAATATTGTCTAGTTACACAAGTTTTTTTTTTTTTATATGATCCATTTAATTGCATATGTCATATCTATTCAATGAGTGCCTCTCTCTAGCATCCATTTCATTATGTAGACAAACAGATTTCATTTGACCTATATCCTTTTTCCATCTAATTGGACATTCATATACATCCGAATCAATATATACAGACCATAACAACATATCAAGCAAAAGTTAAAAACAAGGACTAAATGTATTTTTGTATGAAAAGTTGGAGTAGAAATTATCAATAAACATTTCATAAAGCGCAACATGCAATCAAGTGTGAACATGGTTGATGATACAATTTTTATTTGCCACAAGTACAATTTGCATTATTAATGTTAATCGTTTCCAACAATTCTCTTGTAACACCAACTGTTAGAGGTGTCTCAAGCTGAAATATCTCCCTTCCAAAATCAAATAGAGATATCACGTGTGATCTATAAATTGTTGTATTGGCAATAACCTTTGGAGGCCATAATACATCATGACTAAAAAAAATCATCAACCTTTTTCTCTACGCTCCAAAAAATATTTATTGCATCTAAAAATATTATCTACACTATAGCTGATACAGGCAAACCATAAACTGTTTTTAAAACATTATTAAAAACTTCTAATAAATTTGTAGTTGTGTTTTCATAACAACAACCACCAAAATCATATGACATTGCCTGTGTTACTTTAGGTTTAACTTTAAGTCATGCTCTAGTTGCATTATCAGTCTCCATCAAATCCTCATATAAAATGTTAAATTGCTATTTAAAAGGATTAATACATGTCATATGCAACATACTTTTCAAGGCAACATTTCTCAACTTAATATTGAAGTTATTTACAAAGTGTCGTGAACAATATTAATGATATCTAATATTCGTGCCATGAAACTCTTAATTGATACATGTATATTTGATATAACACATAACTCAGTGCGACCGTCAATCACATATCAACAAAGCAAATCTAAAAATGAACTCTAATTATTGTTTGTTTCTTCCTCAACAATAGCAGAAAAAAACGAATAAACTTCATTATTTACATTATCAACAACTGTAACCAACAATTTTTTCTTGTACATACCATAAAGGTGAGTACCATCAATACTAATTAGAGGATGACTGAAATCCATCAATTGAAGCACCAAATGCCTAAAATGCTTTCCCAAATATTATCTTATTGTCACCAAGCATTTTATGATCCCAAGTGATAATTGTTCTTGAATTTAAATATCTGATAGCCATAAACATTCTAGGTAGATTTTAAAAAGACTCTTTATATGTACCAAATAACCACTCTAAAATCTTCTGTTTAGTCATCCACGCCTTCCAATAAGAGACTTAATGCTCATAATCTCTCTCCACAGTACCTTGAACCATTGCAACACTCATACTTTATATCTCTTCAGAATTGTCAACATCATCTCAGTAATGAGATTTGAGTCAACCTGATGATGATGTTCAAAATAAGAGGGTTCCAACATATGTGTGGCCCTTTAAATTTTGAAATTTCTCATGAATTAGACTTTTGGTGATATCCTCCATGCAAATACCATCTACAAACTGGTTCCTAAACACATTGCAACTAACACATAAGTTTTAGTTTAACGATGGACGTTGTATTGCAATGAGTTCTTTATATGCCACATCTTTACTATAGTAATACATTCAGATTTGTTTTTGATTTTTTTTTCAATATCTAATTCATCAACTAATAAGCCTGAATGCCTACAACTATTAGCCCAAACATTGCATTTGTATTGGTTATCTGCACTCACAACCTTAACTTCAGTAGTAGGAGGAGCCATATAGTGATTAACAGGCTCAACTAACTCAGTATCCCCATCTTCCTCCTCAATATCAACTCTATCAATGTGATGGTCATCTTCGTTGTCACTTATTCTTCATAGAAATATGAAGTAGATATCATACCTAACCGAGGTTCCACATTAACAATTTCCTCCACTGATATTTTTCTACTTACATTGCCACCTAACCTAGATGGACCATCTGCTTATGATGTTTGTATGATTATCTGAGAGTTACTTGGAACCCGGATCAACTCCATACTAAAAGAGTTTCTTTATCTAGATCTATTATTCAGATAGAGCTCTAGCATATTAATCTCATTAATCATTGCAAACCCAAACATTGAATTCACACTTTCATTACTACATATTGGTACACCGAAATAAGGAGCTTGACTGACCCCGATTTATAACATCTTCCAAGTAATTTCAACTTTTATTTCAAACATATTCCAGTTAAGTCGATCATATAACATTCTAGATAACTTATACATGTTTAATGTAGCAGTTAAGAACTCATGACTTCCTCCATTATAAGTCATACCATTGTCGATATTGACAATAATACCATAATGGAAGCATAATATTCCTAAATTACAAGACATTTTATCATATAACACAACAAAACATAATTCTAGTTTATTAATATCTTGGGGTTAATCAAAGTGCATAATTTATCAATAAAACCATAACAATAACATAATTGGTTAAAACCTAAATACATCAAATTAATCAACGAACACCTAAATTTATCAAATTTCACTACCATAACAAAACTATCAATCAAATTCATGTATTTCATAGCCAATTTTCTTATTTTATATGTAATTTAGTATACTCCATAATTTAACCTAAATAAACAAACTCTAACAAAATAATTTTATTAAATCACAGTCAGCAACAACCCAAAATCATTGATTATTTTACAAAATAACCTAATTATCAACTCAAATTATATTTAATTAAAATAATCCTTAATTCAAAACCCTAACATTCTATGAAATCAAATTAACACACATTAACATGAATTACATTAAATTGATAGAGAAGAAATGATTAATATACCTCTAAATGTAGAATGTGAGTAGTGATTGTAACCAGTGGTGAATGTTTTGGTCGGAAAATGGATGTTTCGCAATGAGAAGAGAGAGAGATAGTTAGAGGAAGGTTGCTGGCAATAGTGAGAAGGGAGGGGTGGGTGGTTATGGGGAGAGAGAGAGAGAAGAGGAAAGAAAAAGAGAAAGGAAAAGAAAAGGGCTCATAATATAAATTTCACATAAAATCGTAGATACCATGTGCGGCATGCAACTCGTGTATCACAGTTGTTATCTGCAACTTGTAAAACCATGCTATATCCTTAAATATTTTCTTTTCTTGGTTCATTTCATGAAACAAATTGATATTTACAACTCAAGTGTCGTAGTTTCCATCTGTGACTTGTGAAAGTGTGATTATATCTCTAAATATTTTTTTCAGTGTTATTTTATCAAAAAAAAATAAAATTAATAACTGTGCTAAAAACAAAAAAAAAAAACCAAAAAAGCTAGAATAAAGGTGTTGAAGACAACAATATTGTCTGCATATATATGTATTTTGGATTTGAGTGGTTTATAGACATGTCCATGTTACAATGAGGTCAATATCTGTAATTAATGCTTCGTGTGATCGCATGCCAAAACATGAAACGCCAACCCATTTTCGATCCCAAGATGATGAATTCTCGAGCAACTTGACAGTAGCTTTATGGCTTATGTAAAACGTACTTCCGCATTTAAGCCACTTGCTAGGAAGGGAAACGAGTCTAGGATGGCCTAGAGTGCCTACAAGAAATTGAGACACAAAGTGATGCATTCGTGAAAGAAGAAAACTTGAAGAGAAATATTATAGAGCGTCATGCTATTAAATGCTGCAGTTTTTTTGTAAAATCTGGCCGATGTGCCACTAACTGGAAAACAAATCAGCACAAAAACCTTCCTCATTTTCTTACCAGAAAATAGAAATCGAGTTTCAAGAAAAGACAGATTCAAAAATCCATAATCAGGATAACAAGGGAAACAACAGTGTAAATAGAGGGGGCTTTTGACCTGAGTTCATGCCACGTCAAAATGTGGACTCCTATGAAACTAACAAGGTCATAGCTCCATCCACTACAGATTTTGCGCCCCTCAGATCAACATTTTATCTGGTATTCAATTGCGTGCATTTAGCTCATGCACTAACAACCAACAACTCCTCCAAAAGATTGATGCTTATGACAAAGCATTCTTGGTACTGCAAAGGTATTCCCAGTATCGATTTAGCATGTGATCATTTGGTCTAACCTGCTCCCACTTTCCTGTGCAGAATATTGCATATGCATCAGCAGCATACCTACAAGAAATTAGAGAAAAGTTTATCAGAGTTTCCCATGATAAAGTTAATACAGTTTTAATGGAAGAAAGTATCTACCATGATGAAAAAATAATAACAACACTTACTTTCCAACACCAGGCAACTGAGTGACATGGGTCCAGTCCTCCTCTAAATAGTCTTTAGATAATCGCTGTACCATCTTTGCTCTCCTCTTTTGTAAACCTAGACTTTTAATTGCTCTTTCAATCTCCTCCGTGGCAACCCCAGTGGCAGCCTTTGCATCAGGACACAGAGTAAAGAGGTCTGATACAACTCTTTCAGCCTGCATTTAGTTATGTTCTATTTAAGTAAACTGACTGCATCAATGCTTATGCAGTGGTCCCTTCATGTTTGACAAGAGACTTGAAATCAAGTTGAAATTAAGCGGATGAAGAATACTTGAAAAAGGTTTTTGTTAGCAACATTCAACCCAATTTTCTGCCAAATAGTGATAGGAGAAGGGGATAAATTGAGATACAGATTAGGATTGCTACTCAGAAAACACATCAAGAACCAAATCAAGCAATACCACAAAACCAAACCAATCCTTACCTGAAGGCCTGTTGAGGGACTGAGAGGGTGGGTGGGGTTTCAAAAGGGAAGAAATCCAACCAGGTCTCTATTGTGTGAGGAATCAAGGCTTGTGCTTCATGATGCTCAGTCATATTTATGCATTCATATTGTAATCTTCTTATTCTTATAGCTTAACTCCCCTATTCAAAAAAGAAAGAAAGAAACTCTATTCCAAAATGGAAAATGTAATGTTTAATGCTAAGTCACAATAATCAGTACAAGATCTCTCCTTCCATTTATTCCAGTCCAGTTCGTCTTGCCATAATATCAACATTTAGCAATCAAATCCAATGAGCTATGATGCCCAAAATCTTAGAGTCATACATCTGCTTGTGTGCTTGTGTGGTGAGCAACTTGTTTAGGCACTCAAAAAGACGACACAGTTGGCAGTATAAATAAAATCTTTGAATAACATTTGATGTTGTCGTTGTTGAGAGTCTTATAGGAACAAGAATGATAGCAAATAAATTTGCAAGCCATGATCAAAGGCAGAGATTTTTCTTTCCATAGAGACTACATCTAGACCTATATAGTCTCCTAATTGCAGGTTCAACATAAATTTGCAAGACATGAACTGATTGTTCTTGGTTTCTAATTACATAGAACTTGGTACAGAAATGGAATAGCATCTGTCACCAGACAATAGATAGGTACAAAACTAAAGGGCTAGTGTTTTTAACAAAAGACATGAAACCATGCAATTTAAAAAAAAAATTCCCGCCGGAGAAATATATCAATGAACCCTAAAAAGTTGATTGGTAACAGAGAGGACCTAGCTCTTGAGAGAGTCTTAACTACTACAGTTTGTAGATGCTCTACATAACGCCTTGAACATCCTCGTCCGGCAAAAAGAACATAAAAAATCACTCAAATGAGCACAATAGTTAAGAGGGCAAGACCACCTTCCAATGCCTTGGGAAATAGTCCAGAGCAAGAGTTGGCTGCGTTCAAATTCTCAGGCCAGTTTAAAGTTTGCGTACAATCACTTGAAGTTTTATTCAAAAACACAGTGGGAAAGTACATAACCTAGCGGTTAAAAAAAGTAAACCTTCCAACTTTTAAGAAGCTGTCAAACAATTAAAGAAGTGTAAATCCTACATGAATCATCTATCCTCATTCCTATTTGTATAGGGAAATAATTTCCAAGATCTTTTACAGATAAATAGCACCATAAAGTTTCAATTTTTATTTTTATTTTATTTGAAGTTCAGTACTTTTTAATTTACAATATCCAAACAAGTCTTCTAAACCAGACCCAATTATCAACAGTACATTAACAACTAAAATTCACAAAGTAATCAGCTAAAAGGTAAAACATTCACGCATACCCACAAATATCAATTTCAAGAAGAAAATAAAACCACCAGAAGAACAGGAAAAGACTGAGACTCTGAGAGCATATAGAGTACCCGAGTACCAGCAGTGCGATTAAGGAGCATACAAATGACCAAAACTCTCCAAGGGTCATGTGCATGATTATGCAAGAACCCAAATTCAGATTGTGGTGGCTTCCATGTGTTGTCTGCTGTTTTCCTTTCGTAAGCCTCATCAAACTTATTGTAATAAGGACTAGTAGTAGCAGAATGAAGTGACGTTTTTGTCCCTTCTTTCTTCTTCCTCTTCTTAGACGTGCCAATGACATTGGCATCCTTCTCTTTATCTTCTTCCTGATTCGAAATTGGTTTCTTCTTTCTCCTCTTTGCCTTGTTGGAATTGCTGCATTCTTCTAAGTCTAACTCACCCTCTCTTGAGCTGTCCATGCTCAACTCCATTGCCATTGAGTGTCAGAAATGCTCGTCTTATGCAGTTTCCTTCTGCTGGACTGTTTTGTAGTCAATCCAATGTTTTCAGGCCCATTACACCCCTTGCAGGCGCAGCTTAAATTCTTAGTTTCACGGCCACCATCCCAAAATGAGCAAACGAAAAGGCTACCAATTGTGGTGTCATAATCAAACTTTGTAAACTTGGGCTTGGCTCGTGATCGAAATTATAAATTAAATGGATTAATTTGGGTTAATTTAAATTAAATTTAAATTGTCTTGATTAAGTTATAAATTGAATTTTTAGGTTGAAGGTTTAATGTCTATCCAGTTTAATTCGAAATTCTACTAAAATTAATTCAAAATTCTACTAAAATTTGATGAATCACTAGATTAACTAGATTAACCTGTTAAACTAAATTATTTATTATAATAATAAAAATAAAAGCTAAAAATTAGTGCATCAATCTCAAATCTCGTTCTAATTGTGTTGGCCTAAAATTTAGAATAAAATTCATTAATGGTATTTGTGTTATGAAAATGTTATTCCACTTTCACCCCATAATTATAAATGACCTCACTTCATGAGAAAACCCCTTTGCTAAAACAAAAGAGACAAGCAAGAGAAAAGGTTGGGATGAAAGCAATCACCTTCATGAGAACTCATGATAATTATGAAGCTTTCAGGCATCAATTTTCCTCCTGCAAGAAGATAGAGAAAAGACACGAGGCAACTTGATTTTTAGCACTTACTTGACAATTTATCAAGAAAATAGTAACTAGTTTAAACAACTGTGTTGACAGAAACATCCACAAACTGTTCGTAGTGGAGACTCTGTTTTTCATGATGTTAATCACTACGTTTTCTAAATTCTTCCAAATTATCACCACGTTATGTGTTTTCTTTTGACAATTGAATCTTTGGATATTGACATATAAAACCAAGTGCTGTATTTCAATGCTCCATACATGGACATCCTGTTAATTCCCTGTATATTCAAATCTTTGTCTTAAGTTTATGACAACCCTCTATATTCAAATCTCACAGTATGGTACAGAATTTCATCTAACCCTGTTAATTCCCTTAGCAGCAATGGATTAAATTATGTTTATTAGCTAAAAGGATGCTCTTCATGGAAACTTGAAAGGAAAACATGTTTTGCATCATTTCATTAATAAACCAACAAATTAACAATTAAGTTCAAAGCATTCTAAATTGTTGCAGAAGTTAGCATTGTGAAGATGGATACGAATACCTCAACAGATGGAGC
>Ga0325402_1006921_pt1 | contig 10750 bp, 7 predicted proteins | sample PopdelMetagenome_22_FD_207212 | JGI IMG/M metagenome (GOLD analysis project Ga0325402, IMG submission 207212) | Populus deltoides microbial communities from Bellville, Georgia, United States - Xylem-PdKOR-R3 | ecosystem: Host-associated > Plants > Phyllosphere > Stem > Wood/Secondary xylem...
GAAGCAATAAGAGAAACATAAGCATTAGCAGTGGTACGCCTATACCTTGATGCCAATATGATCGACTCTATATGGCTCTATATTACCACTAGAATGAGCTTTCAATTCCTCTCAATGTTTTTCTCTTTTGTGTTAGTGACTTATATTGGTCTCTTTGCTCTGACTTGCCTCTTACTTAGTACTTGTGTTCATTGTAAAAAATACAAAACAAATTGTGAGAAGAAAAAGAAAGCCAACACTTTGAAACAAAATTGTCATACCCTAAACACATCGTTGTAACCATGGCTCTCCACCAACCAAAAACATCATGTCATAACGATCTTAGCTATCGTGAAGTTGATTGCAAAATATTATATCAAAATTGGTCAAAGTGTTGCAATCTGGTGTAGGTACTCTCCAAGTAGAGTAATAGTCCTATTTTTCATGATCCCTTGACAGTAAGGCAGCTCTAGTATACCTCACTACTGTCCATTCACTCGTCCTTCCTGGTATAGATTCTAACATACCTTGAAAAATTTTCTTTAAAAGACTGAACAACGATGAAACGTTAAAAACTAGATGGTGTCCCTACTGTCATTGGTGCAACCCCTTTATTTGTAACAGATTTTCAAAACAGAGAGATTTTCTCCAAAGAATGACACAAACCTCTTGAAGAATGCCAATATCACCCAGCTGGCTCAAACATATTCCATAACACACGAATATATTTTTTACAAAACCAGTCAAAAGTAACGTATAGCCACACTTGTACTATACTAAGGAATTTGATGATATTACATTAGACTGGTACTTTTATGGGAGTTTCTGCTACCCTTATTCTCTTTTTTTTTATAAAAAAAATGCATGCTGTCTTTTGTTTTAAGATGTGGTGACTTTCTTTAACGTTTGACAGATGCAACGGTTGTGGCCGTTAAAACCCAAAGAGAGAAAACGGGATGTTCATAATAATCAATTAAAACCCAAAGCGAGAAAATGGGATGTTCATAATAATCAATTCTCGAGCCCAATCTTTTGTTTCCTGCTGCCATCATTGCCTTAAAAATTGATGATGGAATAAAAGATGGAAAAGCTCTGAGGTACTAGAGAGAAGCTGGACAGATTCATTATCAATGACAATTGGGTGCAGCAGTATCTCTATAAGATGAATGAATCGAGGATACATAATCATAACGCTAAATTGCTTTCAGATGCACTTTCCTTTCCTACAACGGAACCCAGCATGAATGTCCCAATTTCATGGTCTCAATTGGAAAGCAAAAAGAATAATAGTCATACAGATGCAAAACTAACTACTATCTAACAGTCTACAGCTAAGTATATATTGAGGAGCAGCTCTTTCAAAGCAAGATGGTGCCCTAAGGTTGAATTAGTGTATTCCTTTGAGAGCATTTTGTATTAGCCAGTTACAAGAGGCTAGCAATAGTGAAAAGCTGGCGGGAAGTGGCAAAATTTGCACGCACCAGTTTACGAGGGTCTATGTCTTGAAACTCCCCCCAGAAGTTTGTCTGAAACGAAAACCGATGGTTTATGTCCTAATATTTAATAGGCCCATCAAGGCTGCCAGATGCAAACTGAAAACACAGAAAAGGGAAGGCACTGAAGTTAGAACTGAAATAGAGCCACACACACTCGCACGCATCACACAGAAATGCGTGCGTTCAAAAATTGCACTCACACAGATGATGCATCACAATATAGGCAACACGATAACCCTGTCTCAAAAAAAGAAAGCCCAGCTACCTTGTGTTTTCACCACCATGAAGAAAGGGAATTGAGAAAAAAGAGAGAATACAAGACCAAAGCCTTGTTAGCATGCAGGAAACAGATATTGAACATGACACTTCCTCACATTTCAGTGACAGCGAATCAAAGATCCCACTGATAAGATACCTTCAGACACCGGAAGTCACATCTTCTCCCTTTTCATTAGTACTGTAGCACTCACAATTTGACCAAATATGTAATACTTACCATCAAGCTGATGCTATACTTACCATTTAGTTAATACTTTGCACCTTTATAATATTCAATATCGTTAGCATTTAGTTAGTAGTTTGACGGCATATGTAAACACAATTCACTGTTTGAAGTTTGGTGCAAACCAAAGTCTAAACTCTAAAGGTTTCAAAACTACCACCACAATTATTACCTGTTGAACAATTGGTTTGGTTGATGTCATGAATTCTTGAGTTATTCCTTGCCAAACAATCTTTCCTTCATGTAGAAACAACAACCTACACATCAAGCAGTACTAAGGGAATGCCACTTTACAAGTCCAAGACTAGAAAAACTTTTTGACACGGCTAACCTGTCAACAGCCCTTCTAATGGTACTATGCTGATGAGTAACCACCACATAAGATGCAATCTTCCCAGGTTTCCGTGCATCCTCACCTTTCATATGAACATGGCGGATGAGATCTTCAACTACAGTAGATGCTATTGGATCAAGTCCAGCTGTTGGTTCATCATATAAGAGTACCTGTTCCACAATGTGAAAAAATACAAGGGAACAGGTAAAAAACACAAAGCAGGATAAAATCACATCAAACTCTTCAGAAGTTGTGGCACAAAACACCATGAGACAAAATCATACAAATAGAATTTTATTGTCAGTCATCCTATTGGTATAAATTTCTTTATGTATGCCAACCACCAGAGAATCACAAGAAAAAAGTAATTTCCTTCACCATATTTTTCATCAAAGAATGTTTACCAATCAGAAATGATCTCCATGCTGCTATATTAAGACAATTACAGCTGCTATAAGTCATTTTGACCATGTTTTTCATCAAAGAATGTTTACCATCAGAAAATGGTCTTGGTGCAGCCATATATAAAGACAACATCAGTTGCTATCAGTGAAAACCAAAAAGATTAAAGAACAAAATCAATTCAGTTGCTTAAATACCTCTGGTTCAATTGTTTCCTTTGTGGTATCAAAAATTATAGACCGAGCTAGAGCAACTCTTTTCTTCATTCCACCAGATAATTCAGAAGGTAACCGGTCCTCTACTCCCTGAACAGAATATTAAGTTTCATCAACTGTAAAAGTAAAGGGTTTCATTATCTTCAATAGAGGCTTGAATAAGAAAGCAGGGAAAAGGAGACGGTTTCTAAGCCTTATGCAATGCTGGAAACTAGCATTAGGAAATGAAGACAGTTCCTAATGCTTCAGCAGGAAATTGACAGCATTGCATAGGTGAAAAAAGTGTAATGCATATATGTAGCTTAAATATATTAAATTAAGGGAACAGCAACCTGTCAGGAGATGATTTCTTAGCTGGGAAAGAGCCACCTGATGCTACACAAATGAAAAATTTCACATTGCAAACATACCTTTAAACCAACTGCAGCCAAAGTTTCTGCCACAAGATCCATGATTTGCTCTTCCGACATGCTAGAATTTTCATATCTAAGCAAGACAAAAGCATTAAGAAATGAGCTTTCTTTTTTCCTCCAGAAAAGGAATTGCATTAAAGTCATGCTATCAGTTCCAACTCCTGAGAAGAAAAGAGTAATCTGTATCTTACAAAAGGAAACCAACATTTTCACGCACAGTCAAAGAATCAAAAAGTGCTGCACTTTGAAACACCTGCCATGAAGAATAAGTGAAAAGTAAAACCACTGATAAAATAGCACAGGAGACATAACCCTTCAATTAATAACTAAAATAAAGATTTACCAATCCAATTCGAAGCCCAGACATCACCTCATCGCTGATCAAACCATCTCTCTTTTTACCTCGAATATAAACCTCACCCTGCCATTAGATATGGTTTATGTAAAACTGCCTACTTAAAAACTGAGGCACAGCCCAGTTGCTTCAGGCCAGGATAGTAATAGGTTACATAAAGATAGAGGCAACAAGAAACTTGAGTTGATCATTACCCTGTCCGGAGCAAGAAGTCCTGCAATAATCTTCAAAATTGTAGATTTACCAGTGCCAGAAGGTCCGATTATTCCAACTGCTTCACCGTGTCTGATCTGCATAAGTGGAAACTTATCATCGCACAGATAAGACGATATAGAATAAATGACACGAAAAGGTAGATGAACTTGAATTACTCAAGTAATTATCACAACGCTGCCTTCCCCCAAAAGGAATTATTGAAATAGTTTTAAGCAATCAATAATCTTAAACATTTGTCTCTTTGTTGGTCTGAATAACAGAAACACAGAATTTTGCACCAAATGTCTTCACTTACAGTAAACAATGGGGTAACATAACTTGTCAAGACAACGCAATTAACCATAAAAATCTTCTCTCACAGAAGGCAACTAAGGATCCACAGGGAAACATCAATTAACCATAAAAATTGCGGATATGCAAACCAGGGGACATGCAGAAACAGCAAGACAACACAAGCAGAGACTGAAAGGCGTTGCCTTGGGGGGAATGCATAACATGCAAATGATTGCTAAAATTATCAATAACTCGCATGGTTTTACTTCAATACCGGTCAAGAAGTTGGATTGCAAAACTGCTAGAAGAAGAGTGGTAGCCGCAAGAAAGCTGTTTTTGTGCTAATATGAAGAACAATCTAATAGCAAAATAAGCCACAAAAAGAGTTGTTAAATAGCAAACAGCAAACATAACTTCGAGAAAAAAATTCACCTTGAAGCTCACACCTCTTAATATATGCTTCTCCCCAAATGACTTGTAAACATTTCTGCATTCGATGAGAACATCAGAATCATCCTCCTCCGGTTCACCTATCCTGCTTAATTTCTCTGGTTTATATGAATCCTAGTTACGTGATCAATGGAATATATCCATTCAAACCAACGCAAAAGATCGTATCAATGAAATAAATTTAAAAGATTGAGAAAAATCCACCCAATTCACAATTACATTAATTTAACACAAAGAAGAAGAAGGTGGGCGGGCTGCAGAAAAAATTCCCTAAAATACCGAGCATGAATAAGCAACAGAAAAACACGAACATAAGATATAGCAGAAACCAGCAGCAGTCAATAAATAAAGCAAGAATACTGAACATAGATTGCAGAAACTTTACAGTGAATTTGTTTGCGGAAAATCCCTCCCTCCCTATGTTGGGTCGAGGAGGAGCCATACAGGCACAAACAATATTTCTTTGATCCTTCCTCGGCATGAAACAAAGTGAATTGTTGAATGGTATCCCAGTGGAGGGAGCATACCCATTTGGCAGACAGAGCGGAGATAACAGCATTGAGCCAGATGAGACCAAGCGCATCTTTGAACAAGACCCAGATCGAGTTTTGCGCCAAAAAAAAAATTTGCTTTTCAAAGCTAACCAGGATAGATTGACTTTATAGAGGACCAGTCAGATTCTTTGCCAAAGCAGGGGATTGTGAAATTTGACAAGGAATGAATTTCAAGAAACTTGGTGGAGCAGAAACAAGAATAAATCATAGACAAAGCTTGGAAATTGCTTGTGTTTATGTTGTGTGCCAAGTGATATGCAAGTCTAACCACGTTGTTAGACTAATGGAGCATATGTTACAGCATTCCTCATGGGAAAAGGAAAATAAGTCTGTATGCCCGATTGGTTAATGGGGGTGTTAGGATATAATTAGGGCTTTTTCTACGCAGGTTCGAGGTTGGTAGTTGTTCTACCTCCTAATTAAAGATAAGACTTGAATTGAACAACAGGAAAGGAATGAAGGAATAGCCACGAGAACACTCTACTTATGTATAGTATGATACTAGATAATTTTGTTGAATGTCAGAAAAAATTCAAAAATGTTGTTGACATGAAAAAATAAATAAATTATATGGGGATTGAATTAATATGATATAGTTAACTTTATGGATTTAAAGATAGTTGAATGACCGGTAAAAATATAGTTTGACTAAAAAAATAAAGATGATATATTTTTATAAAATATAAAGACATCATATTGGATTTATTTAGATCGACTCGGGTTAATCTGTCAAATCTTTAACTTGAGTCATGAGACCCTAATAATATTGTAGAAAGCAAATAAAAAAATAATAATAAGTCTAATTCTCAATCAACTCAATATTCAAAGATAAAATTCAATTAAAAAAATGAGTCGAGTCAATCTGGGTTAACGTACTAAGCCTTAGTTATGAGATTGAGATAACTGTATAAAAAAATAAAACAATTTATAAAGTTCAATTCTCAATCAACTTAATGTTGAATGATAAAATTGGAATTAAAATCAATTAAAAAAAGACATGAAAAAACTACCGACGTTAATCGACCAAACTCGTGACCCAAGTCATGAGATCGAGATATCCTCGTAGAAAGCAAACCAAAATAAATTATGAAACTTAATTCTCAAACAACCCAATATTAAAGAATGAAATTGAAAAAGGAAAATATAATTAAAAAAAAAACTCGAGGCAAATGGGCTAACCCGGATCATGAGACCATGATAACCTCATATAAAGAAAATAAAAAAATTATGAAGCGCAATTCTCAATTAACCCAATGTTGAGGATTAAATTGAAAAAAGTCAATTAAAAAAATCCAAATCAACCTAGGTTAACTTGCCAAACCCAAATCATGAGACTAAGATAACTCCATATAAAAAAAAAAATAAAGTCGAATTCTCAATCAATTCAATGTTGAATGATGAAACAGAAAAAAAATCAATTAAAAACAAACCCAAAAAACCTAAGTCAGCTCGCAAAACTTGCAACTCGGGTCATAAGACCGTGATAACCTCATAGAAAACAAATAAAAAAAATACAAAGTCAAATTCTCAATCAACACAATGTTGAATATGGGTGATCATTTTCGGTTTAGTTCAGTTTTTTTTTAAAAAAACAAACAAATAGAATTTTTTTTAAAAAAACTAAAACGGGTTCAAACCGACTGGTTTCGGTTCGGTTTGGGTTTTTAGGACAAAAACCGGTTCAAACCAATTTGGCTCGGTTTTTGTCTGGTTTGACTCTGTTTTTTTTTGTTTCAGGCTTATAAAACCGAAACCGAACCGGTTGGTTTTTTCAAAATTTTAATCGATTTAATCAGGTTTCTTCACGGTTCTGTTTTTTCGGTTATTTTTTTTCCGGTTTTCTCGATTTAATTGATTTTTTGGTTTTTTTTCTCATCCCTAATGTTGAATGATAGTGTTGAGAAAAAAGAATCAAGTAAAAAAATAACTCGGATTAACTTGTCCAACTCAAATTATAAGATTAAGATGAATCTATAAAAACAAATTAAAATAGATCATAAAGTCTAATACCTATTAAAACTAATCGTTATAGAATGAAATTGAAAACAAAAACTTTTAAGGACCTAATTGTTAAAGGCTTACTACATTGAAATACCAAGACATATATTTTAGCATATGTTAATTAATAATAATAAAAAATTGAGGGATTTGTATGTAGCCTCCTGAGTGCCACAGCATCAAGTTTATTTCAAAGTATATGAGCAAACAAAACCAGAAACCCGAATGAAAGAAGAAGAAGAAGAAGAAGAAGAAGATGAAGAAGAAGAAGAAGGTGGGGTCGACGCAACATGGCCTAGTTAAAGCGATGGGCCTTGTTTTGAGGCGACAGGAAATGGGGACGGACGACAATACTAAAATTATGGTTTTGGACTGCGAGCAACCATCGCCTTCGTTTTCCCAAAGACAGCAACATTCGTTGCTCAAGCGAAAATTGTGCCTTCCACATTTATGGATACTTCTTCGCACTTACATCACAATTAGAATTTAAAATACTTTTACGAATGAGATTAACCTCACATGCATATATTATCTTCGCAAAATAATAATAATAATAATAATAAAATTCTGACAATATATTAAAAAAATACTGATTATTAGCCTAGGTATCTTACTGTTTTATTGAATGTGCATCCCTTTTTTGCCTCCCCCTTGTTTTCATTCTTTGAGTTTTGTTTATGATCATAGGTTCTTGTTTTTCCTATGAGGTTCCTTCTCGGTTGGTTAGGTTAATATTTGGGCTTCGTATTATGATGTGGTTATTTTAGTATAAGGTTCTCGTGATTAAAAATGAGGGGGTTGGAATTAAAAGTGACATCCACAAGAAATGATGGGAAGGGAGAAAAAAATGAAGAAAAGAAAGAATATGTAATATATTATCTGTTTTGGGCCTTGCTGCCCTCACGGTTTTATTTTTGGTGACGCAAGCCCACATCTGAGCCTGACACTCCAAAACGCGTATGACAAGTTAGCAATCAGCACTCTTAATAAGATCAGCTATCAATTCCTCATCCGCCGATGTGGGATATAACAATCCACCCCTCTTAAGGAGCTCGACGACTTCGTCGGCACAATCGGACAACCAATGAACCAGGCTCTAATACCAAATGTAACAGCCAGGCCTAACTTGCTATATATTATCCACTTTGGGCTTTACTGCCCTCATGGTTTTGTTCCTAGTGACGCGAGTCCACATTTAAGCTTGATGTCCTAAAACGAGTATGACAAATTAGCAACTAACACTTTTAATAAGGCCAGCTACCAATTCCTCACCTACCGACGTGGAATATGACAAAATAAGACATGATTATTAGAGCCACATCGATCTCTTTATTTGACATGTGTCACCTTGAAAGAATGACAACGCCTCAACTATTCCAACAACTCTAAAATTTTTTATGTTTGGAGGCCTAAACAATAAGGAAAAAAAAAAGAAAGAAACAACTCGCGAAATAGATTAAGTCATCTCCATAACCTTAGTTTTGAATTTTATAGTTATCTTGGGTTCATCAATATTAATTCAGTATGTTAATGTTATAACATTGAAAAAAGATATCAAATTAGAATTTTTTTTCAAAACCAAACCTCTTTTTTTATTGTATTTTTATAATAATATATGTTATTTTTATACGTATCAAGTCAACTTATAACTCTCCCAGGTAAGTTAATTTCATGCTCGATCCAGCTGAGGAATTGATGCCAGAGGTCTTAATACCAACATGCTTGACCGAGTTTAACAAAAACACTCAAAAAGTCTCAATGACATGTCTTTTTTTTTGTTTTTTTTTTTACGTTAACTAAAATAATTTTTATTTTAAAAAGGTTCGTAAATTATCACCTTATGATTTGGTTTTTAGTCAATTTTGGGTTTGATTGATTCATTTTTCTGTGTGTTATCAAAGAAAATGCTCCTGAGAACAGTACTCAATGACACATCAAATCCATACCTGCGCAAGCAATGATTACACAAACTCAATTTTTCTTGAATGCTGTGGCGGTCACTCAGGTAATATTTGAGATTTTTGTTTCAAGAGTTTTATTTTATTTAAAAATATATTAAAATATATTATTTTAATATATTTTTAAATAAAAAATATTTTTAAAAATAACTATTAAAAAGCCGTACAAACCTGCTTTGCTGACCCCATCTCTCTCTGGATCACGGGCCTCACTGACACTTGAGAATGGGGTCATTTAGATATCTGAAGTCTCAATAAGTGAGATTGTGGGAGGGGTTCCCAGCAGCCACAAGCCCTCCATGTGGAGGCAACAAGGTGATGTTTAGAAATTATTGTTTTATAAAGTTTTTTTTATTTGAAAATATATTAAAAAATATTTTTAATATTAACACATTAAAATATCAAAAAAATATTTAAAAATAATTTTAATAAAAAGATTTAAATTTTGCCTAACCTGCAGTAACAAATAGGGGGTGAAAAAGAAGAAAAAGAAGCAAAGCTGTCATTTTGCTAAATCCACGTATTTTTTTTCGTGCGATGGCATCTTCTTCTTTTTCTTCTTCTTCCGCTGCTGCTTTTTTCTTTTCAGACAGCACATCCAGCTAGACCCACGTATTCAAGCAGATATAAACAAATCATACCTCACCTACTCCTCTGAACACCATTAATTTGTTAGAATAAGTACGTCCGTATAGCCATTTATCATTTAATATTTAATCATCGCTTTCTTTTCTTTTAGATTCCTAGTAATTTCTGCCGTGCATGCTAGGGAATAAGCCATCCAGCGGGGGCTCGGAGGGGACCCCTGGCCGATCAATCACCCTGTTCTAATGGCCCTTGAAATGTCTTTCTACAGGTATATATGTAGGTTGTCGCCGGAAAATTACCAAGTAATAATCATTTTAACGATTTAGTACGTAGAGAAACTTGCTTTGTTTGCATTAAGAATTCAAAGCTAGCTCAATTCAATTCATCTTTGATCCGAATCCAGCATAAATCTGAAATCACCATAATTAGACTTGCTACAGGCCGGTAGTATTTGTGAGGTGGCTGGTTTTGACAAAAACGTTTGGGCCCTTTGAAAAGATGGTAAAAAAGAAAGGGGTGGTGCCGAGGAGCCGACGACAGCAACTCATGTTTTCAAAGTCCACAGTCTCTGCGAATCCTAGCCTAGTCTTTCATCTTGCCGAATGCCCACCAAAAAAGGGTCTCTCTCCTCCATCCAGTCAAGTACACCCGCGAGGAAGCACGGAATGGAATGAGAGAAGAGGAGACGAGAGGGAGATATGCACGCCGTATTCTAGGTGACGTAGCGTTCCAAACACGAATCCTACTTGCATGGCTATGGATCGGAGTTGTTAGATTCTTTCTTTTAACTCTAACTATTATTTAATTTCTCCTATTATCTTATCCCTTAATGTTAAAATAATCATCAATTATTAAACAAAACAAAACACTAAAACACTGCCATTTCTCTTCGGTGGAGAGCAGTTAGGCTTAGCAACTTGGCCATCTTTGTCTCTCCTTAAAAAAAAACCCTAGAGTCCTTATTAACCCCTACTTTGCTGCCAAGTGTCACCAACCCATTTCCAAGAAGGAAGACTC
>Ga0325402_1006923_pt1 | contig 10749 bp, 8 predicted proteins | sample PopdelMetagenome_22_FD_207212 | JGI IMG/M metagenome (GOLD analysis project Ga0325402, IMG submission 207212) | Populus deltoides microbial communities from Bellville, Georgia, United States - Xylem-PdKOR-R3 | ecosystem: Host-associated > Plants > Phyllosphere > Stem > Wood/Secondary xylem...
GGTAGTCTCCAATATAGGGAGGTGCTGCCGAATTTTTATTAATGATTGAATTCCTAATGATATTAGGTTGTATATATGATGTTGATGGAGATTATATGGATTGTAGTTATTGTAAATATTGCAGGTTTGAAAACTGTGGATAGTTTCTAGTATAAAGGAGGTGCTGCTGAATTTTGTTTTTAAACAATTAAAGTTAATTTATGTAATAATTCATATACATTTGTGTAGATGCGTCGAATAAAATCTACAGTACGTCATCAGCAGACGGTTGCACATAGTTCTTCTAGCAGCGAGGAGGACATCTCCTTAGATGCTGATCACGGCGATGCATCTGTGCCACCGTGTGATGCTTCCTCTTCTACTACGGTTTCACAGCGCAGAAGCGGTGTGCCTTCATAGCGGGGTCAATTCACCCGCAAGTACCAGGCACTAATGGAACGATGACCTCTCAATGTAAGTTTGTTTAGGTTTTAGTTTTTTTTTAATAATTATAACATAATTTATGAACAAATAATTAATTTTTTATTATTTAATTTCAGGTTCACAAACATTGAGGCTGTCAAGACAATTACATTGGCGTTGAAATCGTCGATAGAGATTCCAATGTTTCAATGGAGTCAGGTCTCCAGACATCCTGAGTGGAGACCTAATATCGATGCCTGGTTTCGGCAATTTCAAGTAGGTGTTAATTTTTAATTTCCAGTTTATTTTTAATAAATAATTTTTTTAATTTTATATCTTGTACTATTTTTACTTTCAATGAATTATTTATATATACAGAATAAATTTGAGTGGGATAGCGCGGACAATAATGTTGTTAGGAGAGTATGGGAGAATCACGCGGCAACTAGGTAACATCGAAAATAATATTTATTTTTGATTTATAATTTTATGTTCTAAATTCTAATTAGTTACTATGGATGTAGGTTGCGTGATTTTTGGTATGACATCCAAAAAAAGATGAAAAGATATGCGAGGGACAATGGTCTTGAAGGTTGGAATGAGGTGGCGGTTTGGCGGGAATTTAAACCGCCATTTATCTCGGGAGATATATGGGTGGCATATATTGAGCACGTGATGTCTGAGCGGTTCTCACAACGCTCACAATCCGGAGCCGTCAACTGGAACCGGGAAATTCATGGTTCGGTGATCACGCATATCGGCGGCTCCGTCCCGTTCAACACACATGCGAAGCGGATGGTAAGATTAATTTAAATGAAATATATCGTTAATTAATTTGTTGTTGCTTATAAATATATTTAACTTGCAATCTTTTTTTTCCTTAAAGGCTACGTCTCTTGGACGTGAGCCGAGTCCAATAGAGCTATTTGTAGAGACGCAAGTGCGAAGTCAAGACCGCCAAAAAGGGGTGCAGCAGTACGTGGACAACCGTGCTCAGCATTTTGTGGTATGTTCGATCAATCAAATTATTTTGTAAGTTATTATTTTCTTGAATTGAATATGATGATTTTAAAAAAAAAAATCAGGAGACCTATAATAGCTGGTTGAGAGAGAGATATGAGGACGATCCTTTGACCCAACCAGATTTCGATCTGGATTTGTGGATGGAGGTCGGATCGTCTGGTGGACCCGATAAAAATCGGGTCTACGGGCTTTCCAACACGACGGTTGAAAAATTACGGTCGGCCCATAGTGTCTCAACTGTTAGGAGCTCTCCATCAGTATCGAGCACCCAGTCAGAGGAGTTTTTAGCCTTGAAACAACAATATGAACGCCTCTCGACGGATTATGCTCAGCTCCATCAAATGGTCATGGAGATTAGATCAAAGATGGGTGATGATCCATGTGCTGCTTCTTTTTGGCCGTACGGTCCTGGCAACAACCAGCCTCCTCCTCCTCCTCTAGCTCCACCGCTATTTTAATTAGTTTAATTTTGTTTTTTTAAAACATTAAATTTGTAATAAATATTTCAATGAATATTATTTAACATTAATTTTACATTTTTAATGTCTAATGAAAATTTATTTGGTTATAAGTTTTTAACAGTTAATAAATATTTTTTTTAATATTTTAAATTTATACAGACGGATTTACAGAGAGAATGTGTCCGTTGGTATTGTAGTATCGTTTACAATATTTATGGCCGTCCCATAATCACCGACGGAAATTTCGTCGGAATTACCGTGTCTTTTACCGACGGATATTCCGTCGGTAATTACCGTTGAATTTTACCGACGGAAATATTCCGTCGGTAACTTGGTGGCGGGAATTTTTTTTTTCGGCGCACTGATCTATCTGTAATTCCATCGGTAGTTTTTTTTATTACTGACAGAAATGGCAACGGAATTAGAATTACCGACGCTCAAGACTTCAAAGGAATAAATCCGTCGGAGATACTGTTGGTAATAATTTTACTGATGGTTTGTGTTCCTTATACCGATGGAATTAGTTCATTGGTAAAACTGTATAATGGCATAGTGCTGCTTCTTCCCGTGATCTTTCTACTTCCTTTAAAAAGTCAAAATTAATGGAAAATTGGCTTGATCATGAATGGAGACCTACTCTCGCTGCTGCCGAGTCAAACCATACACAATCAATTACCCAAATTAAAACTACAAGATTGTGTGTGTGTATATATATATATATATATAAATTGGCCCCACATGGTTTTTTAGAGTATGATTGTTTTTTACGTCAAAAAATATTTTTAAATTTTTTTTATTTTAAATTAATTTTTTTATATTTAATATATTTTAAATTATATAATTTTAATAAATATTTTTTAAAAAAATATAACAAGAGAGATATAATAGAGTGGTATGATAAGGCGTTGTTGCAACATGGTGAATTGGACGCCTTCTATCTCCATCAACTTCCTTGATTTAGACTCTTCAAGTACCGCTAGCAAATAAGATGACGTAAATGAAAATGATCGGTAAATAAAACGAAGAAAATTAGAATTTAAAAGGGAAACTATGAAAAGTTTATATGATTTATTTGTTTGTTTGTATAATATGATTATAGAAAGAAATAAAATATATAGTTGGTTTCAAATCCGATTGGGTAGTTGGCAGAACATTTGTTTTTATTTTTATTAATGTAAATATCTGGATCAGTTTATACATATTTTGATTAATATCATGGGTTTTAAAATTAATAATTATATAAATTTTTAATAATTTTAAAATTTATAAAATTTAAATTGATAACTAACCTCTCTAAATCTAGAAGTTAACCACTAATCTATATCTCAGAGGGTTAAGTTGACAGAACATTTGTCAGTTTGCTGCCTGAGAGTTTTGGAACAAATTATAATTGATGACTTAACATGTTATATTTTAAAAACATGATAGCGTAATATATGAGATAATTAAAAAAATATTGCATTTTAAAAATATAATATTTAATCATGTTATATTTTAAAAACACCATATATAACTTTTTGAGACAAATTGAGACAACATGTTATGTTAATAAAAGTTATTTTAATTGTTTTTATTAATATGAGTATATAAACTAATTTGTATCTATCTTGATTAATTTTACAAATTTTAAAATTAACAATCATATAAATTTCTAAAGGTTTTGAAAATATTCAAATTCATAATTATTAGAAATCAAATTCAAGAATTAATGAGTTAAACTACCTCTTAAAACTTAAAATAAATAAATAAATAAAAACCGTTTCAATTAAATTCCTAAAACATCAAATATTATTTTCCATTATTTTAAAAAGAACCACGGACACCCACTGGAAAATAATAATTTTTTTTTTTAAAAAAAAAACTTCTTCACCACTGTACCAGTAGCCTCCACATTCTACTAGCCTTCATAACCCAAACCCATCTCCCTATTCATCTTCTACAACGCAATCTAAGCCTTCATTATGGTGGCAGATTCCTTACCACTCGTACCTTCATTATGGTAGCACGAGTAGCGGCTTTAGTAGCTTATCCTGGATACCTCCAGCAGTGGAGGAGGCGAAGCTCCAGTGGTACTGAGCTAGTATACCTTCCATATCAAGAGCTAGGGAACTGGATGGGATTATTGAGGAACTCCGCCCTTTTTCACTGGGCTCTCGTGCCTTTTTTTAAGCAATGGCGGATCATGCATGTTCTGCTTGAGTATCCAGAGACCATGGAGAAATGATATTTTGAAAACCTTGCAGCCAGCGAGATGAGCACCCTGGTTGTTATCATCTTTAAATGCCGGAATACACGATAAAATCTTCATTGATGTTACATACTTAAAATGTCATTATTCTAAATCAAAACATTAAATAAATATTATATAACATGTTAATTCACAATTTCTTTTTATTTTATTTGTTAATTGCTCCATTTATCCTAAAATATTTCTCTTTCTTCTTCCTTGCTCCTTTTAGCTGTCTGCTGCTGCTTCTTCCCGTGATCTTGTCGGTCCCTAACCAAAAAAACCTTTTCTTGTGATTTCAATTCAATTCAGTTTATATATATTAGTACTAGTTCAAGGAAGACCTGAATCCCTTGTGCCAAGAAAAAAAAACTAAAAAAAAAAAAACATATTCATAAAAGAAAAGGAAAGATATTTGATTGCTTGCCACCTGTTTGTTAATTTGTTTGGTTAGAAAACCAGCAACATCGTCGCCCAAAATAAGAAGAACCTCAAGAAAACGGAGGACAACGATGTCTGTGCTATAATAAGTATGGCGGTGTCTGTCTAATTCCTAATCCCTTGTATTTACTTACCGGTTGGATTTCTCAGTCATTGCATGGATTCGATTTTCGCTCCTAAATCATCGTCTATTTCCTCATTATCATCATCAGCTCTCCTTTCACGGTTTCTCGAAGTTTCGAGTTCTAGGAAATCCTCTTCGCTTACTTTCATTGGTTCCCGTCCCTTTCGACCCTCATCATATTCAACAACATTCGCCATGGCATCCAATGACTTCTCCAAGCCCAAGATCATCACCGGTGATTTTGGTTATGTTCTTGAAGACGTTCCTCATTTCACCGATTACATTCCCGATCTTTCTGTACGTTTTCGTTGTTCATCAATCTAACTGGAATCGTCAACCCTCCTATACTCTTTATTTTTATTAAAATTTATTTATTTGGGTGCAGACTTATTCCAATCCTCTACAGGACAATCCTGCTTTCTCTGTTGTCAAGTAATTTGATTCATCTGTGTAATTTTATTTCTCTTTTGCTGACTATGAAATAACATCCGATCTTGGAGGGAGGTTAATCGATCTTGTTTTTCTATTTTAAAAGTATTTTTTTAAAAAATTATTTTTAAAAGCTATTAATTTAGCAATAATTGTTGTTATTAATTTTTTGGGCAGGCAATATTTTGTCCATGTGGATGATTCTGTTCCACAAAAGGTAACCCTTTTCATGAACAATTTACTAATCGCATAAATAGACACAGACTAGAGTAGTTTCCATTAATCCAGAATGCAATTTCCCTCTTAAATGCCGAAGGTTTCTGGAGTGAAATGCAGGGAAATGAATGGTCAGATAGCTTATAGAGTTTTATCTACATGTATAGTTACATTTTATCTTCCCATCTATTTTAGATTGTGGTTCACAAGGATAGTCCCAGAGGGATACATTTCCGTCGCGCCGGACCCCGTCAAAAGGTGTTTCTTATGGCTATCATGCTGTTGAGTGTTGGAACAACATGTGCCTCTCCATTTACACACGTCTTGGATATTTCTCAGGTCTATTTTGATTCCGATGAAGTTCATGCTTGCATCGTCACATGTGGGGGTCTGTGCCCAGGACTCAACACTGTAATTAGAGAAATAGTGTACAGCTTGTACCATATGTATGGTGTGACAACAGTGCTGGGCATAGATGTGAGTTATTGTTAAGATCTGTACTTCATTTTATGTCCAACTATATTCCTTTTCTACTTCTTCTTATCTCTCTTTCGCTTTCAATTTTATTTTTTTACTGAAATGAATTCCATAACCAATGGATCATAAACTTACAATGTAATGGAATCTACAGGGTGGATACAGGGGTTTCTATGCTCGAAACACAATTGCTCTGACGCCTAAGGTCGTGAATGACATTCATAAACGTGGTGGAACCATCCTTGGGACATCACGAGGTGGCCATGATACTTCAAAAATTGTTGACAGCATTCAGGATCGGGGCATCAATCAGGTGGGTGGAAGACATAATTTGTTAGCCAATTTGTCCCTAGCGAGGAGTTATTCACCCTTCCAAAGAACAAAAATTTATCCACAGTTTTCTCACCAACCAGGTTTATATTATCGGAGGAGATGGAACTCAGAAAGGGGCATCGGTGATATTTGAGGTAAATATGCTTTTATACCAACTGAGGACTGGGCTTTAGTTGCACCTGGACATTGATGCATAAAAGCAGTCCATTGCTTTGGTTCTTTTGCGGACCTGGTTGATCTGGAGTGAAATATAAGAAAAGAAAAGGAAGGTAGGAAAATCAAGTGTAGAAGTATAAAGAAAAATATGTGAAATCAGGAAAATTAGCTGGTGAAACCATGACTGATTCTGCCTAATCTCTTATTCCCATAAATTTTAATTCTTCAACCTCGCAGGAAATTAGAAGGCGAGGTCTCAAAGTTGTAGTTGCTGGAATTCCCAAAACCATTGATAACGACATTCCGGTACCTTTTTTTGGTTATTGTTAGCTATACGATGTATCATCTACCACAAAGCTGCAATGCTTCAGCCATTATTTTGAAAAATAAGACATTTAAATTTCGTTTTATACATGGCAGGTCATTGACAAGTCCTTCGGCTTTGACACTGCTGTTGAGGAGGCCCAGCGTGCTATTAATGCAGCACATGTCGAGGCTGAAAGTGTAGAGAATGGTATTGGTCTTGTGAAGTTGATGGGCCGCTACAGTGGTATGCCTCGATTCTTATCCTGAAATCATCTGTAATTTTACTGCAAGTCTTAATGTACTGTGTGCAAACAATATTGAAATTTATGGTCAATTACAAAGAGGTTTCCAGCGTCATATACATTGACTCAAGTCGTGGCAGGTAAAAGAAAAGGAATTCTGGATTCTTATGATTCATTAAAGGAAACAGGAACAAAGAACCACATAGAAGCTCTCTCAAGAAATTAGATTTATTTTAAACCAATCCATATATATTACTTGACTTGGAATGTTTGACAAGGGTGCTTGCTATGAATAGGAACCAAAACCACAAAATAATAAACTTAAATCCAATAGGAACAGGAAACACAACCCAAAATACTATACTAAAGTTGACAACATGACAGAAACTCCACACCCTTTCTGCTAGAGACCCTTCATTGATACCCAAAATCCCCTTTCAATGTTCTAATTATCTTTTGCTTATACATTAGCTATTTTATTAGTTCTAATGTCATGATCTCATTGTTTGTTCTCATTTAAAATAAAAATTCAACAATCTAATAAGGTAAAATCCAATGATTTCTTTTAAAGTAAATAATTCGTTAATATTCTTCTGTATCTGTATTCAATGTGTTTAATGAAAAACCTTTATGCCTCGTGTTGCAATTGGGTGTGTGGCCTATATATATATATATAATCATATAAAACTGTATAATTAAACATTATTCCTAGAAGTCTTCCCTCTTGCCTTCGTCCATTTCTCACCTCGACATGTCCCTTCTACAGAGTACTTATATGTGTCCTAGGTGGGAATTACCAGAACACGTGCATGTAGCTCTGTCTTCAAAGCTGTATGGCTGGGAAATGTAGGTCCTATGTAATTGTTTTCATTGTTTGGTCATGCAATTTATATATGATCTCGTTAGCCATTGATCATCACTTTCTGTTTCAACGATTTAAAATTTCTAACATCGTTATTTTTTTTCAATCCAGAACCTAAGAGTAAGAAATATGAGAGAGAAGTACGAAATAAAATGTGAAACAGCGAGCTTTTTGTTAGTTATGTAGTAGTATAGGGAAAAAATGAAACTTTTAATAATTATGGGGATAACATTGGAAGATTTTAAACTATGGATCTACAAGGAAAAAAATATAGTTTACCCAAAAATTAATTAAGTTCATGCACAGGCTGTTATGCCTTTCCTTTTTCATTTAGGAATCCTTATTGAATTTGATGTGCAGGGTTTATTGCAATGTATGCTACTCTTGCTAGCCGAGATGTGGATTGTTGCCTGATTCCAGAGTCACCTTTTTATCTAGACGGGAAAGGTGGGCTTTTTGAATACATAGAGAAACAACTGAAAGAAAATGGGCACATGGTTATTGTGATAGCCGAAGGTGCTGGACAGGAGCTGCTTTCTGAAAGCATGCAATCAAGGAACCAACAAGATGCTTCAGGAAACAAGCTTCTTCAAGATGTTGGGTTGTGGATTTCACAGGGAATCAAGGTATTGAATCTAACTCAAACTCTACCTCAAACATCATATATTATCCAGTAACATGTCATACCATATTACATGGACTGACACTTGCTTTTTCCATGAATTCGTATTCAGTATTAGAAGTGAAATATACTCTAGTAAACTAATTTGTTTCTTTCCTTCACTGCAGGACTATTTTTCAAGGCAGAAGACGATGGCTATAAACCTTAAATATATAGGTTAGAATTACTCATTTTCACTCATGTATTTAATTTTTAATTAATCTTTTTGGCTTCGAAACAAGATCTTTATAGCTTTTTGGCTATAAACCTTAAATATACAGGTAAGATTTACACATTGTGATGAGATCCTGTAAATTGTTTTCCCCGGCAGATCCTACATATATGATCCGTGCCGTACCTAGCAATGCATCTGACAATGTGTACTCCACACTTCTGGCTCAAAGTGCTGTGCATGGAGCAATGGCTGGTTATACAGGCTTTACTAGTGGTCTCGTTAATGGAAGGCAAACATACATACCCTTCTATGTGAGTTTTTCACTTGCATATATATAATAGGAATGTCTTCTTATTGGTGGGATCATTTTTGTTTGTCTAGAGAGAATCGATTCATTAGAATTATGAAATTTTGTGAAGTTACTATTTCTTATATTGCATTGATGTCCTTTCGGTGTTCACATTTTACATCCGCTCTTCATTACCGCTCTTGTACCTTTTGTCTTTTTTCTGTCATTCAAACTTAGATCCTCCCTGCCCAAGTCTTTAGCTTCCTTCTCTTTTATCTGATGCTGCTGCTGCTGTTTTTGTGTGTGTGTGTGTGTGTGTGTGTGTGTTTAGTGTTGTTTCCTTTGCATTTATCTTCTATATTTGTCTTTCTTTATTCAAGTGAAATGTGAATGTTCCATAACGTTGGGCCTATTGCTGGATGTTGGCCTGCAGCGAATCATTGAAAAACAGAACAAGGTGGTTATAACAGATAGGATGTGGGCTAGGCTCTTATCGTCAACAAATCAGCCAAGCTTTATGAGTGATAAAGATGTCATTGAAGACAAAACGGAGTGTATCTCTGGAGAAAAGAAAGAGGAAGACCCAGCAACCCAGTTTTTGGATAATGGGAATCGTGCTGATGGAGTTCTGGAGAATAAAGAGGTCAGCTCCGTGTGATTCCGAATAAAACCATAATGATCAATAGATTGCTACTATCATTGCTTAGCCCGCAATTATGTACTCCCTCTATGTTCCTACAGCTCTTGGTTCTGTTGCATTAGTCGTGTTCCAAGGTCAATTTCTGCTTCTGTTTTATTTAAGTGGATTAGGAAAAGATGATCATTCTGCGAGGACCTTATTCTCAGAGATAAATAATTTATGCTTGTGGGGGACAACAAATTTGCACGGGGAGAGTTGGCTCATGAGCTGAACAGTATAGTATACAATGCGTGGCTTGTATTTTAAGCATTTTTTTTCACTGTAGTTTCTGCCCTCTATTCTATTTATGGATGGATATGAATGGAGATGATCATGATTTCAACTAATATGAATGCCCTTATGAATTTTATACAAATAAATTCTCTACCGCTTGAAAATGGGAAAGCAAATTAGAGCTGGAAGACGTTACCAAATGTTTATTGAGAAAAACCTTGTGAAGATTATTACCTTTACAGGGGGATGCTATTGCGCAAGAGAAACGCCGAAAACAGAGTTTGACTCAAAGATGGTTCAACCACACAGTATGCTGCTACAATCCGAACAAAGTTCATGACTATTAGCATTCTAGAAACAACAGTGCTATGCGTGCGTGGGTTGCAGAAAATCAAAATCAAACCCTTAGCTGGTTTCCTATAATCTGAGCCTTCTTCCTTGTTCCTTTACAAGTATCAAATGGTTTGTAAAACGAAATAACTATTACCCTGTATATAGCATCATTTGACATTGAATTCTAAGTCTGGAAAAGATTATTAAAAACACATGGTGCCTTTCTTTAAAACCAGAGGCAATGGTTTTCAAAATGCCTTTTCTTTTCTTCTTCTTTTTTTCTCTAACGAGGTCCACATGTTCCCAATTGATTTTATTTTTCAGCATTTTTTATGCTTTGTGGAATGATTTTGACATGTTCTGCGATGGCTACGGCTAGGATTTTTCAGAGGTCTATGACTGCGCCTATCAGCAGAATATTACTTCGATGACTGGATATCAGATTTATCCAGTAGGTCAGTGTCTATGGTTTTCAACTAGAGTCTAGAGGCAACGTGAAATCCTTTTAATAGGGCCTTTTTCTTTTCTTTTCATTTTTTTTCCATTTTACAAATCTTTTTATGAGTTTCTGTCTTTCTCCCCTTGTCATGATCCATTTAATGTGATGCTATGTGTAAGAAATATGTTCATTGATCTTTAACTAAATTTATGTGAAAAATATAAAGAAAGAATTTAAAAT
>Ga0325402_1006925_pt1 | contig 10748 bp, 3 predicted proteins | sample PopdelMetagenome_22_FD_207212 | JGI IMG/M metagenome (GOLD analysis project Ga0325402, IMG submission 207212) | Populus deltoides microbial communities from Bellville, Georgia, United States - Xylem-PdKOR-R3 | ecosystem: Host-associated > Plants > Phyllosphere > Stem > Wood/Secondary xylem...
AGAAAAAAAACCTCTAAGAACAAAAAAAAACTAAATAGAAATAAATTTAACATTAACAAACTAAACTAAACGAAATAAATTAAAAAGAAAAAAAAAAGCAAAAAAAAATTACAGGTTAACTCGTCAAATTAGGTTAACCTGTTAAACCTGGGATTCATGTCATGAATGTCTGGTAACTAAATAAAAAAAAGTGAAAATTAAGAAACTGAACCAAACAAAAAAAAATAATTAAAACGAAAAAAATCTGGGTTAACTCGTCAAACCATGTTAACCCGTTAAATTCAGGATCTGTGTCATGAAAGTCTGATAACTAAATAAAAAACAATTAACATTAACAAACTAAATTAAACAAAAACAATTTATGAAAATAAAAAAACAAAAAAAAAATTGATGGTCAACCCATAATTAACTGGGTTTACCCGTGAAACCAGGTTAACCCGTGAAACTCGGGATATGTGTCATGAAAGTTTGATAACTAAATAGAAAAAAAATAGTATTAACAAACTAAATTAAATGAAAACATTAATTAAAAAGCAAAAAAAAATTCTTGGTTAACTTGTCAAACCAGGTTAACCTGTTAAATCCGGAAAACGTGTCATGAAAGTCTGATAACTAAATAAAAAAATTTAATATTAATAAAATAAATTAAATTAAACAAAAAAATTTGTTGAAAGAAAAAAACAAAGAAATAAGCAAAAAATAATCCCGAAAGGCATAAAAAAAGGCTAAAAAAATGAGACAACTTAAAAAGAAAACCTAAAGCATCAGTGTTTTACTGTGGATTGCACTGTGCAGTCCACAATAAAACACTAATCCCTTTTTGTATATGTTACAATTAATTAAAAAAAAGCAAAAAAAAATTCAAGTTAACTCGTCAAACCCGAGATCCGTGTCATGAAAATCTGATAACTAAATAAAAAAATAACATTAACAAAAAAAATTAAACAAAAAAATTTCATTAAAAGAAAAAAACACAAAGAAAAAAACAAAAAAAAAACCCATAAAGGCTAGAAAATGAAAAAAAAAGAGAAAAAAAAAAAGACAACTCAGCGTTTCACTATAGACATGCACAGTGAAACACTGAGCAGTTTTAGTTTATTGTCAATTAACAAACTAAACTAAACGAAAAAAATTAATTAAAAAGAAAAAAAATTCAAGTTAACTTGTCAAACCAGGTTAACTCGTTAAACCCGGGATCCGTGTCATGAAAGTTTGATTACTAAATAAAAAAATTAACATTAACAAACTAAATTAAATAAAAAATTTATTAAAATAAAAAAAACAAAAAAAAATTGACAGCCCGTGAAACCAGGTTAACCCGTGAAACCTGAAATATGTATCATGAAAGTCTAATAACTAAATAAAAAGAAATTTAACATTAACAAACTAAAGTAAACGAAAAAATTTAATTAAAAAGAAAAAAAAGTATAAAAAAAATTCTGGGTTAACTCGTCAAACCATGTTAACCTGTTAAACCCGGGATCCGTGTCATGAAAGTCTGATAACTGAATAAAAAAAATTTAACATTAACAAAAAAAATTATTAAAAGAAAGAAAAAACTCTAAAAGTATATAAAAAAAAACCAGCTCATCTTTTACTAAATGGAAAGAAATTTAACATTAACAAACTAAAGTAAACAAAAAAAATTAATTAAAAAGAAAAAAAAGCAAAAAACAAATTTATGGGTTAACTCGTCAAACCATTTTAACCTATTAAACCCGGGATCTGTGTCATGAAAGTCGGATAATTGAATAAAAAAAATTTAACACTAATAAAAAATATTATTAAAAAAAACTCTAAAAATATATATATAAAAAATTATTTTTTATTATAAACTGTACTGTACACTCTACAGTCCACTGTAAAAAAAAATAAGCCGTTTTAATTATAGTTTAATATATATATATATATATATATATATATATATATATATCCCCAATTTTTGGAATCAAAAGGCAGGACTGAAATAGTCTTGGAATCAGACGGCAATGGAGCTGTCCATATCCCATCATCACCTTCACCATCCACCTTTCACCGTCTCATGCTTTACAACTCAATATTAATAATTTGCATTCAGACAAAAAAAAATCAATCACCAGAATATATAACTTTCCTTCATAGTATGCATCAACCAAATCAACCAGTGTACTGAACTACAGACAGACCACCTCGGCCGTCGTCAACAACAACAAAACTTTTGTAAGACACTACTGTACTGAGCTAAAAGCAGTCTCGTATTACCATACTCATTTATAATTCTGTATCCATACGTTTCTGCTGACTTGGTTTCTTACATGAAGGTTTTCAAAAGTTAAGATTTTCGTTTTTCTTTGGTTCTTAGAAGTTCAAAAATCAAGAAAATTTCAATTACAAGAAAGAAACGTTTAACATCACCTAAGAAAGACTTCATATTTGAGATGTTTTTCAGTAGCTTTTGAATTGGATTATCTCTGTCAAATGGGGTTTCGTTTGGTCAATTGTTTTTCAGACTTTAAAAATTGATCTGTTTGGATTTGTTATAGACATATTGAAATCTATTATTTATTTTAATATATATATTCTGGAAGTTGCTTTTGTGACTTAAAAAATGCGTGTGATTTAAATTTGATTGTAAGTTTGATCTTCATAATCTTGAGTTGGACACTTAGTAATGTGAAAGTTATCTCTTGAAGAAGAACTGAGAAAAGGCAGGGATGTAAGAAATGATAACTCCCTTGTAATAGGTATTTCTCAGGGAATTGGAGTTTACTTTCTATTTAGAGGAGAGATTCTTTAGACAACTTACTGTTATATGACTCGAAAAGCTAATTATCTTTGTTAATGATGCTTTACGATGTCAATATGTTGCGAAAAGTGTGCACCAAATTATTTGGTAAACTGAATGATTGAAAATGTGAGCTCCGTTGGAAGGGGTGACTCACTGCTTTTTTGAAAATTCTCGATGGAAGCTTTGTTAAAGTGCTTTTATTTTTTCATGAAGATTTCATCTTACTCTTTGATGGTAATTGTGCAATCTGATCTTCTTCCTTCAGGATCATCAACTTTGAAATGTCATACTCGCTGCATTAGAGTAAAGTCTCTATATTGTGCTCCTCTAGACAAGTGGATTTTGCTTTTGTTTTTGATTTACTCCGCTTCTTTGTGCAGGTTTTATTTACGAAAAAAATAGAAGCTCAATGAATCCTGGACAGCTTACTCTTCTGGCATCCACTTTCTGTGTGATGCTTACAATGCATTTTTCAGGACAGCTTCTCGCTGAGCATCTACTCAGCTGGAAGAAGCCAAAGGAGCAAAAGGCTATTATTATCATCATACTTATGGCCCCCATATATGCCATTGACTCCTTTGTTGGTTTGGTAGATTTTCAGGGGAGCAAAGCATTTTTTATGCTTTTGGAATCAGTCAAGGAATGTTACGAGGCTCTGGTAAAACTACATTCACAAGAATTGTAAATTTGATATGTTGGAAATGAAGTTTTCAAATTTTCATGTGGAAAAATGGGAATTGAAGTTTAGAAACACACCCACAAGTGATTTCAAAGTCAAGTTGACTGTGTTACTTGCAGGTGATAGCAAAGTTCTTGGCTTTGTTGTACAGCTACTTAAATATATCAATAAGCAAAAGCATAGTTCCAGATGATATCAAGGGAAGGGAGATTCATCACTCATTTCCAATGACTCTTTTTCAGGTGAGGTTTTTTTCTGATTTTCGGTCTTTATCGAACTGATGTTTTAATATTAGAGATGTGTGCATTCATTGGTTCTTTTTATTTGATTCCATATTGATTTGATGATGCTGGTAAATAGCATAATATGCATCCTGGTATTAGGAACATTAAGTTATCATTGACAGGAGTGGAACCAAATTTCTGTTGCTATGCTTCCTTAAAAGGTTCTCTTTCCATTGCACTGTCCATATGTGTTGGTTGACATTTGTACCATTAGCAGTCAACTCTCCAACCTTCTGCCACAGAAAGCAGAGAATACCATAACCATTATTCTATCCTTTTTAGGGAGCTGTCCTTTAGTGTGGATTGTGACCTAGAAGGTAGTGGATTCTGTTCAATTGTTTGTAAGATGCATCTTTTTTTGAAATCACTACCACTTGTGTCAATGAACTGGTTCTGTTGTCCAGTCCATTTGAATTATTGGAGAGTTCTGTAGACTGATTACCTGGCATGTCATGTTGGATTACAGGAATTGCAATCCATTCATTGCTGTCCCTTGTATCTTTTCTTATTTGCTTAAACAACGTTAGCTAGTGATATACTGGTAACTAGGTATAAAAATGTTTATCAACCGGCGTGTAAGTGGTATGTTTGAGTGTTCTCTGACCTTATCTATCAACTGCAGCCACACACTGTTCGTTTGAACCACCACACATTACAGCTCCTGAAGTATTGGACATGGCAGTTTGTTGTGATTCGCCCTATTTGCTCCATCTTGATGATATCTCTTCAACTTCTTGGGTTGTATTCCAGTTGGGTGAGCTGGACATTCACAATCATTCTGAATATTTCAGTATCACTGGCTTTGTATTCTCTGGTGGTTTTCTATCATGTGTTTGCTAAAGAGTTGGCGCCACACAAACCTCTCGCCAAGTTCTTGTGCATCAAAGGAATCGTCTTTTTCTGCTTCTGGCAGGTATGCTCTCACAACCCGCCCTTCTCAGGCTCAATTTACATAACATGTAGAATTTTTTGTTGCAGTTGATGGTTCCTTGCCATGTGTAATAGATCACACTTGCATCAAACAATGAGGCCTTTGTATATTTTTATGACAGAAGCATGCTTTGGATGAAGTAGAACAATTTTTAAGCTCAAATTAGCAAATGTTTTGGAATTCTAACATTGTGAGCTTGGGAAATCAAAATAATCTCTAGAATGTGACTACTTCGAAAAAGGACATGATTTAAACCATCGTGCAGCAGCCAGACTATATAGGTAGTCCTTGAGAATCAAAGACTGAGTAATTTTTTTTTATTGTCTTTGCAGGGAGTTGTGCTTGATATTCTTGTAGCATTGGGCATAATCCGATCTCATCATTTCTGGCTTGATGTAGAGCACATTGAAGAAGCTTTGCAAAATGCATTGGTGTGCGTAGAAATGGTTTTCTTTTCGGCTTTTCAGAAATATGCATATAGTGCTACCCCATATAGAGATGATATTGCTGCAATAGATGTGAAATTGGATAGGAAGAAAGACTAGCATAGAAGACAACACCAATCTGGTGAGAATTTTAATGCTTTCTTAAAGATTGATGCCAATATTAATTGCTCCCTGTAATGGTTGCATGAGAGACACTGCCTGTACTTTGCCCATTGTGAACCTGTATCTGCTTTCTGTAAGTAGAATCAGCAAAATGTTTTGCTTCATATGGATCAACATGTGTAAAACAAGTTGAAGAGATCATAGGAATCAGCAGTGCCATTTGTTCCATGTGTACACTTTCGAGGAGAACAAATAGCCTATTCTTCCATGGACAACAGGTAATGTCCCAGTCTTGCTTACAATGCTACTCTAGTACTGTCATCGATTCCTTAGCAGCCTTCTTGAGAGACATGAGAGGAGTGGTTAAAACTCACTTTTTATTAGCTGAATGGAGCTTCTTCCAGTGATAAAAGAACAGGAAGCCCAAGTCATGGCATAAGACTTTGATGTTCCTCCAGTTACTAAGCGACCTTATGATCTGTACGGCTGAACTGAAAAACATTAACAGTTCTTGTGTTTTTAAGATTCTTACAACAAGATGGATCTATTTAGCATGTTAAGTTCACAAACACATGGAATAGAAATCGATAGAGAGCTATTAAGAATCAGCTGGTTTCTCTTAATGAAGAGTTTTTCTTCTTTTTTCTTAGATTCAAAACAAGTTTATTTTTATTTATTTACGAGAAGCATCTGTAAATTCTAAAGAGCACAAACAAGTTATATATATAATAAAAACACGAGTAAGAAAATATATATATATATATATATATATATATATATATATATATTTTCTTACTTGTGTTTTTATTGAGTAAATTATAATTTAATTCTTGTGATTTTGATGATTTTATAAGTTAGATTTTTTGGTTTTGAAAAGCATAAATTAGTTCCTCGACCAAAGCTGATTTTTAAATTTTTAAAGAAAATTTCTAAATTACCTTTTTTTAATGTATTTTTAATGTTGTATGTAGGAGGTCAGATTGGAAAATTTTGATTACAAATGAAGGATATTTTAGACAAAAACCAATTTAATTATTTTTGAAAAACCAATTAAAGGATTAAGTTATAATCAAATATGAAAATATATGGATTCAATATTCATTTTTTAAAATCAATGAGATTAACTAATTAACAAAGATGGATGTTGAGATTCTTGACACTTGGAGATTAATAAAGTTGTGTTAATAACTACAAATGAATACAATAAACTATCATTCTTCAATATATTAAATATTTAAATATGTATTAATATTTAATATTTACACTTGAAAATAAGTAAAATAAGATACCCCCCCCCAAACCCTAAAAAAAATTCCTTTCCTCCAAAAATAAAAATAAATAATAACTACCCACAAAATAGGTTTGGGTGGAAAAGAATTTTTTTTTTTTTAGAAATAATGACCCCTAGAAAAATTCCCCCCCCCCCAAAAAAAAAAAAAAAAACCTAAAAATAATTACCCAAAAAATGGGTTTGGAGGAATAATTCTTTTTTTTTTTTTAGGATTTGGGGAGAAACGATATCTTCTTTTACTTATTTTCCAAGAGTAAATATTAATATAATAATACATATTTAGAAATTATAATAATTTGGTGTGTTCATTTATAGATTCAACAAATCTTTATTAATCTCTGTGTCATGAATCTCACCATTTATTTTAAATCATATTAGAGGGACCATAGGGTAACCGTTTAATGAAATTTTGAAATCTATCATATCCAATTTCATAGTAGAGGAGGTAGATTTGACCAGAAAATCAAATTAAAGGACCACAAGTGTTATTTATCTAAAAACTAATGAATTTAAAGATTAAGTTATTTGAATATATTATATAAAAAATTGTTTATTTGTTAGATGCGCCGCATGGTACATTTATATAAAAAGCACATCTCATAAAAAGCATATAATATATATTTTTTATGAGGTATATATTTGCTGAATTACATTTATATAAACGAGTGCCTATAAAAGAAAAAAATACATTTTAAAAAAACCAAAATCTTTGTTAAATCCTACCAGGATATGGTGTATGCTCTAATTACAATGCTATCTACCATTTTCAGTAACATCATTGAAACAATTTCATGCAAAATGGAGCGAGAACAAAAACATAATTGCAGAATTGCCCCTGATTGAGGGCGTTTGGCTCTGCGACAGCTGCTGCTTTTTTTCTTTCAAACTCAGTAATACAGTGTTTGGCTATAAGTAGTTTTTATGTTTTGACGCATGGGACCTACAAAAAATGAGGTGTGATCGAAGGTTCAGCTGAAGCAATTTTTTCATGTTTCTTCCTGCTATGTCTTTGTATAGTGGAGTGAACAGTGGAGAGTAAAACTCCACTATTCACGTGATAAGTGGAGTCACTCTCCACTGTTCCGTCCGGTTTGGGTCCGGTCCAAAGCTAAATGCATTGAATCGGGTCTGATTTAATAAAAAAATTAATTTTTATTTTTTTTAATTGTATTTTATTCAAAAAATTTAAAGGCAATCCCAATTTTATTCTTGTCGGGTCCGACTTGGTTAAAAAAAATTTAATTTTAATTTTTAGTTTTAATTGTGTTTTATTAAAAATATTAGAAGGAGATCGCTTGATGACGTAGCATTTGTAGAATTTGATCTCAACCTCAATTTTGTTATTGATGATATTTTACCTGATGTTGTTGCGCGCTTAAGAAACCATGTAAAAAATAGTCCTTGTTGGATAGATTTCGTACGTTATGAAAATGCACATAGTTTAATGGAACAATAATAAGTATTTGATATCAATATTATTTATTTCATGATGTAATAACAGTAGTTAAATCTATAATATTTAAATTAAAAATCATCAATATTAATAAATATTTTTTTAATTATTTTATAAGCTCAATTTGAAAAACATTCTTTTAACCAAACACATTAAACTACTTTTTGTTCAGCCTCAATTTCAACCACAGTTTTAACCAAACATATATTTTTCCAAACCAACCTCAACTGAAAGTACTTTTTATAAAACAACTTTTTTCAAACCACAACCACAACCGCTACCACAATACTAAACACTTGTGGTTGCTTTTCAAAGTGTTTTTTATACTGAAATGCATCAAAATAATTTTTTTATTTTTTTAAAAATTATTTTTGAGATCAGTGCATCAAAACAATTTAAAACACATAAAAAATTAATTTTTAATAAAAAATTAATTTTTAAAAAAACATAAATACAACCACGTTTCCAAACACTTCCTACATTCCCATCTATTTTCATGAAGACGAGATGACATGCACGCGCGCTGCCGCGGGTTTATAAAACAAATGCACTTGATAGTGTTATAATTGTGAACCAGCGCTAGATAAGTAATAAAAATTAAAGGTATGATGGAGCAAATATTTCATGACGGAAAAAAAAAGTTGTGTTGGTGATCAAAAACTTAGAGTCTGAACAAAATGATTTGTAGCAATCTACAGTGTTTTGTGAGGAAAGATACAATGCTTTCGCCACATGATTTAGCTTTTCAATTAATAAAAAGCAAAAAAAATTACAAAGCTAAATTCTCTACCAACTTAATATTAAAAAAAAACCAACAAAGATAATTTTAAAGGAAAAAAACCCATCAGAAAAAATATTACAGCAATTGACAATGTTTTGTGAGGAAAACTATAGCGTTTTTTCCAATAAAATAAAATAAAAAACCATTTAGAGAAATATTGTAGCAATCCACAGTGTTTTATGAGGAAAATTACAACGGTTTCCTCATATGATTTAGCTTTATTGTAATTATAATTCTTAACCAACTCAATATTAAAAAAAATGACAAAGATAATTTTGAAAAAAATCATAAAAAAAATCACATGGGAAAACACTGCAACAATTCACAGTGTTTTAAAGTAAAAAAAAATTACAAAGCTAAATTCTTAATCAGTTCAATATTAAAAAAAAATTGACAGAGACAATTTTAGAAAAAAAAAATAACAAAACAAACACCAAAAAAAGAAAAAAAATCATGTTGGAAACACTGGAGCAATTCACAGTGTTTTGTGATAAAAGTTACAGTGCTTCCCCACATGATTTAGCCTTATTTGTAATGACTTGTAATTTTAATTCATAAACCACTCAATATTAAAAAAAATAAAATTGAAAAAGATAATTTGAAAAAAAATATAACAAAAAAAAACCATGCGGAGAGACACTGTAGCAATCCACAATGTTTTATGAGCAAAGCTACAATGTTTTCCCCATATGATTAAGATTTATTACAAAGTTAAATTTTAACCAACTCAATATTAAAAAAAAATCGAAGAAGATAATTTTGAAAAAAAATATTACAAAAAAAAACACAAAAGAAACTAGAAAAAAACCATGTGAGGAAAAGCTGTATCAATCCATAGTGTTTTGTGAGGAAAAACTTGTATTTACTTGTAATTGCAATTCTTAACCAGTTTAATATTTAAAAAATAAAATTGACAAAGATAATTTTAGGGAAAAACATAACAAAAACAGAAAAAAACCATGTGGGAAAAAACACTGTAGCAATCAACAGTAATTTTCAAGGAAAGTTACAGTGCTTTCCTCACATACTGTAACTATAATTTTTAACCAGCTCAATATTAAAAAAAAATTCAGAGAAAATAATAAAAAAAATCATGCGGAGAAATACTTTAACAATCAAAAATGTTTTAAAGAAAAAAAATTTACAAAACTAAATTCTCAATTAGCTCTATATTAAAAAAATCGACAAATATAATTTTAAAAATAAAGAAATAAAATAGAAAAATTATGTGAAAAATTATCGCAACAATTCACAGTATTTTAAAGAAAAAAAATTACAAAGCTAAAATTTTAACCAGGTCAATATTTAAAAAATAAAATCAACAAAAATAATTTTGAAAAAAATAAATGAAAAAATAAATAAAAAATAGGAAAGTTAAAAAAAATTGAAAAAAAAAATGACAAAAAAAGAAAACAACAAAAAAAAAAAGTAAAAGTCAGAAAAAAAGAAAGAAAACTCTGTAAATTATTATTATAATCTACGGTGTTTTGTGCGTGAAAAAACAATAATTCCCCCACACTAATATTATAATGTTTATCTCACACAAAATTAATGTTTTTCATGCACGTACAATAAAGCCATCAAACTTCAATCTTAAAGATTAAAATTCAATAAAACAAAAAAACATTACAAGAAAAAACACGCAATGCTATAATCATTTTTAATATTTTAATAGTAGTTATTTTTTAAAATATTTTTTATTAAAATAATATTTTTTTTAAATTAATATTTTAAAATTATCTAAAAACATTAAAAAATTAATTTTTTATAAAAAAAATACCTTTCAACCGAAAAAACAAACAGTAAAAAGGCTGGAGGAGACAAGCATGTATACAAGTCCAATTACCAAACTCAACAAGTGCCCATTTTTCAAAGATCAGTACAATCGCCAATCTAACAAAAGCTGCCCAAAACAAGTGCACATTTCTCTCTCAATAAGACCTGCTGCCTGATGGGATAGGAAGGGAGGGAACTGTCCAACCATGTCGTTTTCAAGTACAAGTGGCACTCCCTC
>Ga0325402_1006928_pt1 | contig 10745 bp, 7 predicted proteins | sample PopdelMetagenome_22_FD_207212 | JGI IMG/M metagenome (GOLD analysis project Ga0325402, IMG submission 207212) | Populus deltoides microbial communities from Bellville, Georgia, United States - Xylem-PdKOR-R3 | ecosystem: Host-associated > Plants > Phyllosphere > Stem > Wood/Secondary xylem...
AAAGGACTATATTATAATACTGTTCAAAACTAAGAACTAAAGAATGATTTACTCCTCTCTTTATTCCTTTTTGCCTTTTGGACCTAAACCAACAGCCCAACACTTATTCACTAACCAAATTTCACTGGCCCCCTTTTATTTCCAATTCAAGCCACCATTGAGGACACTTCATTTTCAGCTGTCCTAGGTCTCCGGTCTTTACATTTTCTATCTGTAACCAGGTCATAGTTTTATGGCCTTTGCTCTTGAGATTTCATTGAAAAATAGAGAACAAATTTATCAAACATGTGTGTTGTTTTGCACAGGCAGTGATCAGATGTTTTGTAAGGTATGTTGAGGTACTTTCATTTTATTAAGGTTCTTGATGTTGTTTTCTTGGATTGGTTTCGATCATCGACTTCTTGCTGCTTTTTTAGTGTTTTTTATGGATTTTGACTCCTGGGGTGAAGCTTTAGAGAGAACCCATTTTATAGTTTTGATGAAGAAGTTTTAGCGGTAGAAAAACATGAGGTTTTGTGGGTATTGGATATTTTCATGACTTGTTTCATCAGTATATACGAGTGATCCATGTTGGGATTTGCTAGCTTTGAGTCTGAACTTAATTTAAGGTTCTATGAGATACATGGAACTGTAGTTAGTATATGAGCAGACACCGAGTATATAAAGTAAAGATAGGCAGTGCATTGGTGAGGTTTCTTGATTGCATTTATTTCCTAAATTGGTTCTTGTGCATATTTTGTGGCTTTATTTTGACTGATGCAAGGGAACACAGTTTACTGAAATTTGGAAGTAATGGATGCCTTCTATTTTGTTATAAGTTGTAATTATCAAATGTGTTGTTGCTCATTATTTAATGCATTTCAATGATGAAGGCAACGGATTCGTATTGTTGAGTTTTTGCTAAATCACACACTAACCAGATGAATAGGAAAACTTAGTTGAAAACTTCTGTTTCGAAAAGCAGCTGTTAAGCAGCAGAGTTTCGTCTGGTCATCTTCCTTGTTTTTCCAACCTTTTCCATTCTCTCTTTGATGCCCATCCTGTTAATTGATGACTTCTGAAATTTTTGTTTCAAATGTCAAACTGTATATTTTCCTTTTGGACTTTGTTTTTGCCTCTGGTTCATTGTATAAGTATGCGTATTCTTTGGTTTATCTTGCTTAGGCATCGTTACCTTTTCATACTTGGAAAAGAAATGCTTTTATACGATAAAATGTTCTGTTTAAGGCTGCTTTTCAGCTCCTTAAATTCAGTGCCTAAAATCATGCATTTCCAACCGTAATACTAGCAAGCATGAGAAAGGCATAGAGCGAAATCATAATTATTATTTTTGATATTGTTGGTGAACTATGTGCTTTCTGGCATGACTACTACTTTCCTGGGGAAAATTCTCTCATTTTACCTGATATTTTTGTTTGTTTATGGCAGTGAGCCTGCCGAACTTCTCAACTCAAGATGTATTCATTGTCTGAATTTCAAAAGAGACCAGAGAATGGTTCATAAAAGTGATTTTGTTGTTATTGGAATCTCCGTTGGTTTGGCCCTTGGTATCTTGATAGCTTCACTTGTATTTTTCGGCATAAGGTGGTACAAGAGGCGTGCTTATCTCCGACGGTGTTCAAATGATCGTAGCCTTCCAACTCTTCCAATACGCATGAATGGCTTGGGTACAAGCAATGACTTTAGTGCCTCTCTTGCAAATTCCATCACCATCCAGGGAACAGAACACCCTCAGAAGAGCTCTCAGGTTTCTTCTTGGTGGAATCATCACAGTAAAGATCGGTTTGCTTCTGCATCAGGCATACTTAGATATTCTTACAAGTACGTAAATCTCTAAAAGGGAAGCAAAGTTCTGTTATTGCGCTGCATTACAAATCAACTTATGATATGTGTACCAACACTTTTTCTTTTTTATCTGAATACTTCATTGACCATGTAAAAGTTTATTTCTAAACATATTTCTTGATAAAGAAAAAGAATCCACCCCTCTTACTCTATTGAAAGATACACCTATTGAGAAGATATTGATCCTACACAATAGTCTTTTCTTGGTAGATTCTCTCCATTTCGTTTCTTTTCTATTCAAATTTCCTTAATCAAGAAGATGGTGCTATGATGAGGGTAACCAACCTCTGGTTTTTAGTAGATTTGATTTTGGGTATGGGGTATAGTACCTCATTCAACTTTCTTATAGTAAACCTAAATAGACATTACATGTAGGCTTCAGAAATCCATCATCCAATTTGTAAGGCTTAAGTTGATGTCTTAATTTATTGGTTTTACTTTTCCAGGGATATTCAGAAAGCTACTCAAAATTTCACAACAGTTTTGGGACAAGGTTCATTTGGTCCTGTATACAAAGCAGTTATGCCTACTGGAGAAATATTAGCTGTAAAGGTGCTTGCATCTAACTCAAAGCAGGGGGAGAAAGAGTTCCAAACAGAGGTACTACATTGCAACACTTATACTCAGAGTATATGTAGAACATAGAATCGCTGCAAGAGATGCTTCTGTGGCATGATTAGGACAGCTTTCTCATTCTAAACTGACAAATTTGATTCTACTGAGCCCCCCCTTTTTTTTCTTCTAAATACCATAATACAATTTATAAATTTTGAAGACACTGTCTAAGATAATAAGGATCTACAATGCACCAATGATATTTCATCTTTTCTAGTAGTGGCTTGCATTTTTTTTTAATATAACCAGGAAAAACTCTCAAAAATAGTAAAAGAATATCAATCATCATAGGGGAACATTCCGGGGAAGCAAGGTCTGTTTGACTATTTATTCATAAATGTTAATAAACTCAGTGATGTTCAAAAATCAATTACACTAATCCAAAGAAAGATTTCTGCTTCCAAAAGATGCTCTCTGCAAATTTCTGGGAAGATGAGGAACTAAATACATAAAGGCAGCCTTATGGAGCATTCATTGCTACCCAGCTGTTACAAATTTTGCATTTACATCTTCAAATCTTTCCAAGATTTCTTGCATTTAATGCTCTGAAGTTCATAGAAAGCATATCAAGTAGTCATTTTTTAGCCTGGTCATTTTGCAGGTATCTCTATTAGGAAGGCTGCACCACCGGAATCTTGTGAATTTGTTAGGGTATTGCATAGATAAAGGAAACCGCATGTTGATCTATGAGTTCATGAGTAATGGGAGCTTAGCAAACCACCTTTATAGTAAGCTAAAAGGCCTCTGCTTATTTTGTTCGTTATATTTTGTGATGAGCTATCTGTTGGTATGTAACCATCTATTATGAAAAGAGCACTTATAGAAACTGCATTGAACATTATGGTATAGGGCTGCTATCTTTTTTTCTGGTTGTGCTAATTTGAGTGGTAGCAATCTTACAATTCTCTTTAACCTGTGCAAATGTTGTTGGTTCACTAGCTAATAATTTTCAGACTCTACTTTTTCTACAAAAGGGTGACTATTGATGAGGAAATGGGATTTTATGATGCCAGAGTTCCTAAATGACTTTGTGAACATGCATTGTGTTAATATTTGCTACATGTGGGTGCGGATCATCTATGTTTGCCTGTTTGTTAGCGTTAATGTTTTGCTTTTGGACTTGTATGGTTAATTCCATCCAGTCAAATATGGTTGTTTGCTTTTTCTTGTCTGAAGTGAAGACAACCAAAATCTGCAATTCACCCTTGGCTCTAGTGGTGGAGTAACATACTGGGTTCAAATCCCCATTACCTCTTCCCCAAGACTATGTCTCCTTTTGTAGCAATAAAAAAGAAGTGAAACAGTTATCAATTTTATAGCAAAACAGTTCGCTGATTTTATTTATCTGCTTTTGGTGGTTGTGGTATCTGCTGAATACTACATATAGGCTTACACTGATGCATGAAGTTCTTGAAGAGTGTGCGCGAAGATATTTTTTTAGATATCATGTTTGTTTCTTGCAACTTTATTTGAATGTTGAGTGTATACTAATTTTCCAACTATATTTGAAACCAGGTCCATATTGCCTCTTTCATGAATAAAATGAAATTATGTTTTTCTTCTCTTTTTAATTTCTTGATACTGAACACTCTGGTCGGGCATATTCCAGATGATGAAGAACAATTTTTGAGTTGGGAAGAAAGAATTCAAATTGCTCTTGATATTTCACATGGAATTGAATATCTTCATGAAGGGGTAGGTTGAATACAGAATCTCTTAGTTGTCTTGGTGGAATGCTGGATTTTCTTGTTCCATTAATATGACCATTATTCTGGCACAGGCAGTCCCACCTGTCATACATCGTGATTTGAAGTCTGCAAACATATTGCTGGACCAGTCAATGAGAGCTAAAGTAAGCAAGCTATCATACTAACGTTAACTTATTTTTAATGCACTATAATATTGCCTATCTATCCCTAGACCAACAAATCAAATGACCGCCACCTCGGGATTTGAAACTTGAACCTCTGCATACAAAGTGGAGGCTATCATACTAACACTAACTGATTTTTAATGCACCATAATATTACCTATCTATCCATAGGCCAACAAATCAAATGACTGCCACCTCGGGATTTGAAACATGAACCTCTGCATACAAAGTGGAGCTCTTTGGTAATTGAAATTTGAGATGCTGCTGATTAAAGCTTCTGCAGCTAGCTTACTGTTTAATTGATATTTTCTGGAGTATAAATGCTAGAAATATTAATTAGTAAAAACACAGGTAAAGTTTCATGTTGTGTATTTCTGTGATTGACCTCTGCGGTGCCTTATGTGTAGGTTGCTGATTTTGGACTTTCAAAGGAAGAGGTCTTTGATGAGCGCAACTCTGGCTTGAAAGGCACATATGGCTACATAGATCCAGTGTACATATCCACAAACAAGTTCACCATGAAGAGTGACATCTACAGTTTTGGTATTATCATGTTCGAACTTATTACAGCCATCCACCCACATCAAAACCTAATGGAATATGTTAATCTTGTAAGTCCTGCGCTCTCTTCTAACTAGTAGATTTCTTCTTTTAATAATTTAAAATTATCTGAACCCCAAAATGTCTTATTTTTTCCCTCTCGGAAGGCTGGTATGAGCCCAGATGGTGTTGACGAAATACTAGACAAGAGGCTGGTTGGAGAATGCAACATTGAAGAAGTGAGGGACCTAGCTACCGTTGCCCACAAATGCTTGCAAAAATTCCAAAGGAAGCGACCCTCGATAGGAGAAGTTTCGCAGGCTATACTGAAGATAAAACAAAGGTGCCTTGCCAAGGAAGACACCATGTCTATAGAAGTTTCACGAGTTCTAACCAGGATAGAGGATCAACAGGTGGAGTTGAGTAGGATGGCCAGCATAAAAGATGTGGAGTGAATTCTTAGAGGATCCTCTTGCACTTCTGCTTCTTCTCTGTTTAATCTCTCCATGTTCCACTCTCATCAAACTAGCATGATATACCAGATAGACACCGATGAGTTCCTTTTGCATACTCGAGTTAAAGGTCCCTTCAAGATTCAAGGCGGTCATTAGCTCGACCATGCTCTAATTAATTTTCTATTGTTTCACAATTTTTATATACCTGACCGCATAGAACGAGACTGAAAGATGGGTATAATTCTCGTCCTAGTCTTTGCATCAACAGTTCACACTATAAATTTTGTAGATATTTCATCTTTTATGTCTTGAGAAACTCTTTTGAAGAAGATGCGTCAAGGAAATGTTGTCGTTTCGAAAGTTGCACTTGCTATCTACACACACACTCGCACACAATTTTATCAATCTCAACATTTTTGCAAGTTTCATGTATTCAGTGTTATTTGAGTTTTGAAAAAGATACACAGCATGATATTTTGGTTCTTCAAGCTTGTGAGTGTATGATTAGGTACCAAACCACCAAAAACTGAAATCATCACATCTTTCTATTGTTCTTTTTTCCTAATGGCAGGACCTAGAAAATATTTTAAGAACATGTTGATCTCTGAGTTAAGGAGTAATGGGATCCAAACAAACCTTCTTTACAACAATGGAAGCCGCGTGCAGGAAATGAAATTTTATAAGAAATAGCATTGCACATTAAGCGTATGATTGACATTGCAGCAAAATAGATACACGCTTGTTAATTTTGTTTTGATGTACTATCATCATAAATAAAATTTTAAAAATAATAATAAAATATTATTTTAATACATATATAAAAAACCACTTTGAAAGATGATATCTACTATAGTCTGATACAATAACTGGTAGGTGCAATGCGCGTATGCGCACATGTGGGAGGCATTCACACCCTTCAAGTGGCATGCACGGCGTATCCAGTGGCCAAAACCCCCCTACCATCATGTTGTTGGAAGAGTTGTGGCATCTTATTTCTTTTAAGGCGACATGCGTTGTTGAAGGTGACATAGTTTCTTGTTAACATCATTTTTTTATTTTTTTTTCTCTTCTCCCCTCTTGATTTTCATGTTGGCTATGCAAAATTTCAGATTTATCCTCTAATTTCTTAGGATTTGCACTTTGATCCTTTTTTTTCTTGGCTTTTTTTTTAAAATTTTGATTTATTTTTAATTTTATCCTTCAATCTCAATATGTGATATGATAATTTTTTCATATTTTATCCTTATTTTCTTTTATTGTTATTTTTTAGGTCGTTTTGTTAAATTGATTTTTCTTTTTATTTTGGCCACTCAATCAAAGATTCATTTTTTATTTTTTATGTTACTTTTGATCTTTTTATTCTTGTTCTTTTGTTAAATTAGAGTTTCTTTTCAATTTTATCTTTCAATAACAAAAAATTTGTATTTTAATTTTGATATTTATTCTTTTAATTACTAGTTTTTAAATTCTTTTGTATAATTGAAATTTATTTTTTATTTTTATTCTTCAATATTCGATTGATTGAGAATTCAAATTCATGATTTTTCTAGATAGGGTGCCTCAGGTCTAATAATTCGGGTCACAATTTTAAAAAGTTAACACGAGTTAACATTAATTTTTTTTAAAAAAATTATATTTGGTTATCCTCATCTTATGATATGGATCGCATGTTTGGCAAGATAATCAGGGTTAGCTCAAACCCTGATTACTAAGATCACAAGTTTATCATGCTAACTTGTGTTAACCAGAGCCATTTTATTTAGATATTTTTTTATTCCATTTCATTCTTTCACAATTAATAAATTATGAATTGAGCTATATTATTTGTTTTTTTTTAATTTTTTTTTCAGATAAATAATGACTTCAAAAAAAAAATTTGATTCATTTGTTATTATTTTCTATTTTTTTTTATTAAAATAAAACAAATTTATTTGATCTATTCATGTATATCGCTTGAGTAGCAAATTTTTGTTTTTTTTAGAAACACATTTGAAACACTTGAAAATCAATTTTTACATGGTAAAAAGAGAGAGAGAGAGAGTCTAACCCCGCGGGGAAGGACAGGTCCACACCTAGTTTAGTTCTATTTGAGAATACTTCTTGTTCCCTAAACTCCAACTATGGCGTATTCTTTATTACCTGATTTCAAAGGAGAGATTTTTGGACCTTGAAACAAATGGTGTGCAAGCCTACAAAAATCAAATCTAGCTAATCACATACTTCACAGGCATTACGTTCTCCTCTTAAATAGCGAGTCAATACCGTATCGCAGGGACAGTATAACAATAAGCACTCACAACCATGCCTAAACAAGTGCCTTATTCTCCCCGCACTCTATTATATTTCATTCAACACTCAAAACAGTGGCTGAAAGCGGAGCAGTTCAGCCACAAAAGAAAATAAGAGGAGGCGGCACCGTAGTGGGAGATAAAAACTACTTATGCAGATGAAGAAAATGATGTTCTCACCTCCGGCAGCTGATGATGGAATGTTATCATCAACGAAGTTTTGACAATCCCAACTCCCGAACAGAGTCTATCGTCCTCAGGATCGACTTTTGGACCAAAATCACTTGGCTGTCATCTTTTACTACACCTTTCCAACATCTTTAATATATCCAGTGACTCGCTTCTCAAAACTGGCAGGAAGTTCCAAGCCTCTGTCTTTGCCTCTGACCTGCACTTCCAGATTCACAATTAGTGAAAGCTGGATATAAAAGTTTCTTAAAGTTCTCAAGAAACAGAGCCCACTCCCGTTCATCCAGATCAGCTAGCGTCACAAAACTCATGCTTGAAGGAAGCTGCTCATTAACACTCCTGTTTCCGGAAGAAGAACCAGCCAGATAACCACTTCTCCGTATCTCACCCTCGTGCCGCCAACTGTTCTCACCGCCACTTATTTTTTTTAATAACATGGACATCCTTGAAATGTTTGTAATCTCGTCCTCTGTAGAGCCAGTGTATTCATCCTCTTCAATGTCTGCCTCTCCCTCCTCCTCCGCACTCTCCTCTAGCTTGGAAAGTGGATTTAGCACATTTTTGGCTTTGGACATGAAACAATGAGGTCTCATTTCTAATTTATCTCCTATATTTGAATTCAAACGTAACTCCTCACAGTCAATGTCAAACTGAAACTCCTCATTGTCTTCAAGGTTCACCTCATCAACAAGATATTCCATCTCCCCGAGCAGACTCCTTGCCTGAATGCATATAAGCTCAAGCTCACTGGGCTCCTCTCCATGGCTTCGAAACTCTCTGCTCATCATCTCACCAATCTCAGCAAGACATAAGCCAAAAGCTGCTGCTTCCTTTAGGAAAATTGTACAAACAACCAAGACTCTGAGGCATGCCTCTCGAATCATTGGTAGTTCCCTCCGAAGCATATCAGAATCTTGGAAAGGGTCAAGATTATTTATATACTCAAGCTCATCCTCAGAGAATGGAATCGACGCTTGCGGCCAATGGATCCACTCAAAGTATGGATCCTCCAAACTTTCAGGAAGGCAAAGGCCATGATCAATTGGAATGAGCTCCACCTGACCAAACCTCCCAATCCCATCAACCTTCTTGACCAGAAGGTTCCCAGCATGTCTGTCAGTGTTAAGGATCCGTATATCTAAAATTCCTATCCTATGCACAGCAGTGACAGGAAAGCTCGAAGTCCCATAGTCACTGGCATCAAAATCATGAGGTATGAACTGCTGCAACGATGCAATCTTGCTAACATGGTTTCTCTGTTGATTTTTATTTCCATCATTGACATTGAAAATCGAGTGTGTCACCTTCACAAGGGCAGTTGAGGGCACATTGGCAAAGTGGTTATAGTCAAGAAGGTAAGCTGCCACTTCTCTGAACCCAGTCTCTCCAACGCGCACTGAACGTTTGAGGCCTGGCTGCCCTAGAGCTTTTCCAACGAAACCTTTTGGATTGTTAGGGGCGTAAGGTTCCTCATCTGTGGGCTTCACAATAGCAATATTTTCACCATGGCAATTCTTGAAATAGTATGTACCACCAAGGCCACTATGAATAGGAATTGGATCAACCCCAATCCTCAATGCTTTCACAATGTCATTTACCATTTGTTTTACTTTAGCAAAGTGCTCTGAAAATCCTAGTATCTCAATTGGGCCACTCCAATCACTCTGCTGAAGATCCTTCCCAGAGGACGAGAGACATGGTGTAGATGAGCTTCTATGCATAGAATTCTTGGAAAGAAGAAGTGGAGAATCATTTCTACCTGCACTGAGGTCGTTTTTTAACACCTTGTCCCCAAATATCAATAACCTCTCCTCAGTTGGGACATTGAGGGCAAGCTGTAATTTCCTCTTAACAGTATGGGCATTGTCACTCCTGTCTAATTCCATACCCAAAACAATGCCAGTTTTGGTCTGAACAAATACACGCCTCCTTCCAGAAGGCTTTCTTTCCATTCTTTTATTGACACAACACTCACCACTGAGGGGTCCTTCTAAATTTGCAATTGCCACATCTATATGTACAGGATGGTCCAGATCAGGACACATGGAAGGAAGAGGAGAAACTGTAAAATTCAAAGCCGGCAGCAGCAGGGAGCTTCTCTCTCAAGCAGACGCCAATCTGAAATGCCAACAATGAACATGGGGAGAGTTTTGCGCCTTGCACAACCACTTTCTTTCCATTCCTTTATTGACACAACACTCACCACTGAGGGGTCCTTCTAAATTTGCAACTGCCACATCTATATGTACAGGATGGTCACGATCAGGACACATGGAAGGAAGAGGAGAAACTGTAAAATTCAAAGCCGGCAGCAGCAGGGAGCTTCTCTCTCAAGCAGACGCCAATCTGAAATGCCAACAATGAACATGGGGAGAGTTTTGCGCCTTGCACAACCATAATCAAGGCAGTTGATTTCAAAGTGATTCTTTAGTTATCACATTGGAACAGTTGATGGTAAAAGGAAGAGACATGGTGGAACTGCTAGATTGGAGAAGCCATCTGATAATACCGGCTAAAGGAAACACAACGTACGAATCAGGAATATTAAACTAAAAGATAACTAAAACTCACAGAAATGAAAAATAAGAACAGAGTAACTTAAACAAATTCACATATTCTGCTCTTCTTCAAGACAAGACCCAGAAACCTCAAGGGAACAGAGGTTGCTCAACCATAGAACACTTTAGAAATCAATAATAATAATAAAAAAATCTGCATGTGGGATGTAGTTAATGGTGAAGAGGGCTTCCTAAATATTGATCCATGCTGGCATCCACATCCTTTAAGTTATAATCTTACATTTTTCCAAAAGCAATCCCCCACATCAATAAGAAAACAAGGAACAACTACATTTGGCCATCATTAAAATTTAATGTAATCACATTGATAACCCTTCAACCAGGGATAACGTGTTTCTTTCTAGTTGAAGATAAAATTTAA
>Ga0325402_1006931_pt1 | contig 10745 bp, 7 predicted proteins | sample PopdelMetagenome_22_FD_207212 | JGI IMG/M metagenome (GOLD analysis project Ga0325402, IMG submission 207212) | Populus deltoides microbial communities from Bellville, Georgia, United States - Xylem-PdKOR-R3 | ecosystem: Host-associated > Plants > Phyllosphere > Stem > Wood/Secondary xylem...
ATATATATATTTTAATTGTTTTTTTTAGTGTTTTAAAACATAATAATAATGGTTAAAAATTAGTTATCAAAATTGTTAAAAACAAATAGAGATGGTTTTAAAAAACAATAATGATGATGATTGGTTTTCCTATTTTTTAATAAAAGATCTAAGATAAACAAATTTTCTAATCCCGTTTTAAGAAATTTAAAAATAAAAACTAAATAAAATACTAAATAACTTCTAAAAATTCTAGAAGTTTGAATCATTGTTATAAGATTCTACCGGTTAGTGGATAAACCTGATTATCATTTATGATTATCGACTTTAAATCTAATTTAAGTTAAGTAAAAAATCTTTTTTTTTTTCAAATCAGAACTGTTAATTCGGATTAATTCATATAACTTGTAACTCGTACCTCGAGAGATTAGATGAAGTTGATTTCGAGTCTGAATAAATTTTCTATAAATTTAAGATTAAATCGAGATTTTAGACGAATGATTTGGAAACTCATTCGATCTACATGCAAAGCAGGAGGGCAGGTCGTCCTCGTCACAAGCTCCCAGCACGAAATCGGCCTGGTCATATGCTTTCAAACATCCACAAGAGATGGCTGCTTTGACAAACTGGTCAGAGAGAGGAAGCTGACACTGAAGGCTTGAAGCATGGAGAAAGGTAACGAAGGAGAGAATGCTACCTTTTCCTCCCTCACCTTCTCCTCGCCTCTTCAAACACTTATCTTCCTCTTCCTCTCCAACCTCACAGGATGAAGAAGAACACGCAATAAAGACCCTGAAAACCGCATTGTCACCTGAAGATACCTTAATAGCCGAGAAATTCCACTCTCTGATGAAAGAGCATTACCACCGTCCGTTCCATCTCCCCATCCATCTTTCGTCTCGTCATTGCACAGTCCAGTGCGGTTCGTCACGGTATCCCAGTGCCTCAAGTCCTTGCTTTCTTCAACTGGGCTAGCAATCAAGACGGTTTTGGTAAATCCCCCGAGGCTTACAATGAAATGGTTGATTTTTCTGGTCAGGTAATGATGTTTGATGTAGCTTGGTATGTTATTGATTTAATGAAAGCTAGAAATGTTGATGTTACCGTAGAGACGTTCTCGATTCTTATGAGAAGGTATGTTAGAGCTGGATTGGCAGCCGAGGCGATCCATGCTTTCAATCGTATGGAGGATTATAATTGTAAGCCTGATAAGATTGCATTTTCGATTTTGATTAGTATTTTGTGTAGGGAACGAAGAGCTAGCCAAGCTCAGGAATTTTTTGATAGTTTACAAGATAAGTTTGAGCTTGATGTTTTTGTGTACACGAATTTGATCTTGCATGGTGTTGTGCTGTGAATATATCGGAGGCGGAGAGGGTGTTTGGAGACATGAAAATGTCTGGGATTAAGCCTAATGTTGATACGTACAGTATTGTTATCGATTCTTTGTGTAGGTGCGGGCAAACTAAACGTGCTCATGATGTTTTCGCGGAGATGCTTGATGCAGGATGTCATCCAGATTCGATAGTTTTTAACAGTTTGATGAGGATACATGCTAAAGCTGGGAGGACGGAAAAGGTTCTGCAATTGTATAATCAAATGAAGAGGTTTGGATGTGAGCCTGATATGGTCACTTATAATTTTCTCCTAGAGACTCATTGCAAGGACGAGAATCGTGAGGATGTGAAAAGGGTGCTTATGCTGATGATTGAGAAAGGTTGTGCTCCGAATGCGTCTACCTTCAATACGTTAATTGTGTGTGTCGCGAAGTTTGGTAATGTAAATGCTGTTCACAGGATTTATGACATAATGAAGGATGTGTCGCGAAGTTTGGTAATGTAAATGCTGTTCACAGGATTTATGACATATTGAAGGAGTTCAAGTATGAGCCTAATGCGGTGACTTACAACACCCTGATGAAAATGCATCTTGCCTTGAAATCAACTGATATGGTTTTGAAGTTGAAGAAGGAGATGGATGAGAATAAGATTGAACCTAATGTGAATACCTGCAAGGTTTTGATCACAATGTATTGTGACATGGAGAATTGGAAGGATGCTTATGAGTTGTGTAGAGAGATGATCGAAGAGAAGCGCTTGAAACCTAGCCTGCAGGTTTATGAAATGGTTCTTCAGCAGCTGAAGAAAGCAGGACAGTTAAAGAAGCACAAAGAATTGGTAAAAATGATGGTAGATAGAGGGTTTGTTTCTCGTCCCCCTTGAAGCCGTGCCTTCTGTTCTCGTTAGTGAATTTAGGTGACCCTTGATCTCTTCTCGTGGCCTAATCTCTTCATATTAAGATTTGCAGATGCTTAAGGTCACAGTCTTGTAATTTTTAACAGAATCATTTTACTCAGCAAAATTAACACGATTATAGTACAAGTCCTTAGGCTTTGAGTCACATTACATGAGGAATGGTTTCTCTATGCGTTGTAAGTTTATAACCTATGTTTTTCATGGTCTGCTTGCAGCATTTTGCAGCTTCGGTTTTTTGCTTACATCGTCTCTATGTTCTAAATTTTCTTACTAAATGGACGGTTTAAGAAGTAAAATATTGCCGACCTTCTTCAACCCGATCAAATGATCCGAGTTCCAGATCTTTTAGACGTTGATATCACCCGAACATCTTTTTAACATCAAGAAAAATTTAGCCTAACTTGTGATATAACAAAGCTTGGTTATATATATTGTTGGCAATATTATTAAACTTTGCCTAGCCAAACATATCAGCCTAATTATAATTCAATCCAACTAAATATTTGACTTGATGAATCTAATAGGTTAATTCATAACTTGACTAATTTAATTAAAATTTAATTTGATTTTTAATATTATGATTTTAACTTTTTTTAAAAAAATTAATATATGTTATTTTGATTAGTTTGGATTAATCTATTTAATTCGTGACTCGAGACAATGACTGGATGATGGTCTGGTTCAATTAGCAACCATAGATGGAAAGCAGAAAGACCCATGGGCTTGTGGGTTTATTGATTTCTGGACTAATTTCTGAGTATGTCGATAAAAACAGTTGGACTAAATCTGTTGTATAAACCTAATTTCTTTCGTCTCTGCTTCTTCAAAAGTCTCTGTTTCTCAAAGCAGCCATAGTCGCCAATGGCTTTACTCAAAACAAAGCTCCGTTTTCCTCACTCGCTCTCTCCTCACCTCCTCAAACCCTTCTCTTCCTCTCCTCTTACAACCTCAGACTCTAACCTCCTCGAAGACGACTCGAATGACGATGAAGAACATACCATAAAAACCCCCAAAACCCCACTATCTCCCGAAGAAACCTTCGTCGCTGAGAAACTCCACTCCCTTATCAAAGACCACTACCGCAACAACCCCAACAAAACCCTGCCACCTGACCCCACCTACACAATCCCATCTCTCTCCCTTGATTTCTCACAAACCATCTCCACCGTCCATTCTATCTCCACCTCTATCATTCGCCACGTCATTGAACAATCCGGCGGGGTCCGTCATGGTATCCCCGTTCCACAAGTCCTTGCTTTCTTCAACTGGGCTAGCTATCAAGACGGGTTTGATAAATCCCCCGAGGCTTTCAACGAAATGGTGGATTTTGCTGGGAAGGTAAGGATGTTTGATTTAGCTTGGCATGTTATTGATTTAATGAAAGCTAGAGATGTGGAAATTACTGTAGAGACGTTCTCGATTCTTATGAGAAGGTATGTTAGGGCGGGTTTGGCTGCGGAGGCGATACATGCTTTTAATCGTATGGAGGATTATAATTGTAAGCCTGACAAGATTGCGTTTTCGATTTTGATTAGTATTTTGTGTAGGAAACGAAGAGCTAGTGAAGCTCAGGAATTTTTTGATAGTTTAAAAGATAAGTTTGAGCCTGATGTTATTGTGTACACGAATTTGGTTCGAGGATGGTGTCGTGCTGGCAATATATCGGAGGCAGAGAGGGTGTTTGGGGAGATGAAAGTGGCTGGGATTAAACCTAATGTGTATACGTATAGTATTGTTATTGATTCGTTGTGCAGGTGCGGGCAAATCACGCGTGCTCATGATGTTTTTGCAGAGATGCTTGATGCCGGGTGTCAGCCAAATTCGATAACTTACAATAGTTTGATGAGGATACATGTTAAAGCAGGAAGGACGGAGAAGGTCTTGCAAGTTTATAATCAAATGAAGAGGCTTGGATGTGAGCCTGATACGGTTACTTATAATTTTCTTATAGAAACTCATTGCAAGGATGAGAATCTTGAGGATGCAATTAAGGTGATTGGTTTGATGGCTAAGAAAGGTTGTGCTCCGAATGCGTCTACTTTTAATACTTTATTTGGGTGTATTGCGAAGTTAGGGGATGTGAATGCAGCTCACAGGATGTATAAAAAGATGAAAGAGTTGAATTGCGAGGCTAATACGGTGACTTATAACACCTTGATGAAAATGTTTGTTGCATCGAAATCGACTGATATGGTTCTCAAGTTGAAGAAAGAAATGGATGAGAATAAAATTGAGCCTAATGTGAATACCTACAAGGTTTTGATAACAATGTATTGTGGAATGGGGCACTGGAATAATGCTTACAAATTCTTTAGAGAGATGATTGATGAGAAATGCTTGAGACCTAGTCTGCCGGTCTATGACATGGTTCTGCAGCAGCTTAGGAAAGCAGGACAGTTAAAGAAGCATGAAGAATTGGTAGAAAAGATGGTAGATAGAGGATTTGTTACTCGCCCACTGTAGAGGAAGCTGTGCATTCTGCTCCAATGAGTTATTCTCTCCATTTGTGGCTTAACCTTTCTTATTAAGATACATGCTTGTTCGTATGATGATTAAGGTCAGTTTCTTGATGTTGTAAACTGACATTTTTAGAGCAAAATTTTGAGAATTTTCCTGGCATGCTTCAAAACTGTTAATTTCTACCTCTCTGATATATCTGACTTTTTTCTACTGTGCTGTCTGCATTTGTAACTGGTAATTAGTTTGAACTTCCCAGCTCTCCCAATGAAAAATGTACTGGGATGAATCAAGTATTCATTCCAATTTTCTGGGAAGGCACTGATCACAAAATGACCACGAAGAGAGGTAGCTATTAAGTAGGACGAGCTCCTTGCATCCATGACTGCCACTTATAGCTCTCTGCATCCTTGCTTAACTTGAAACTAAGAACCTCACGCCATTCCATTTAGGGAAATACAATAGATCACTACCATCATTTCCAGATAATATGTACAAGGCCTGTGGTTTTAAATTTTTCCTACTATATGAAGATGCAAAACTAGTGGCCAAAGATAGAAGCATAGGTTATTATGCATTATTTTTGGGTTACAATGCTGCTACTCTTCTGTCTGCACGGGATTACCCTGCTCGCAAACCAAGCTTTATCTATTGCACCGACAACTATAATAATATTAATGAATATTTCATATAGCCAATTAGTCACGTAGGACTGATTTTATTCATGTAAATTATATTTATTATTAATAAAGATTTTTTTTATCTTTAAAATTCAATTATATTTTATTAATGAATCTAATATTTAGTTAATAAATTTAGAGTAAAGATAAAGTCCGTGGAACAAAAAAAATAATAAAATTGTTATAATTATAAGATTTTTATTGCATCAAGACATTATTTTTAAATGTTGTATTAAGATTGGATATTTATTAGAATTGTTGAGACCAATGCATATTATGTTTTTTTCTTTAAGGAAGAAAACAGTTGCTCTTATAAACTGAGATATGAGGGATACTTGGAACTAATATGCAGCTGCTTGTCAAATAATATATATACTGAATTGACTCATAAGAGAATTTCATATGAAAAAATCATCTATGTTTATAGAAAGACTCACGTAATAGCTATGTAAGTGATTCTTAAACTTGAGTTCACCAAGTTATTTTATATAGAGAGTGTTGTATTTTGATCTTGTCCACACGCTATTCTAATTAAGTGTAACACAAGCCAATATTGGATATAACATAAATTATATAAAGATATTTAAATAATTAAAAGAGTATTCATCACCCTAGATGAATTAAGAAAATATTTAATTTGTTCTCAAATAGTATTGATTATGAAATTCTTGGTTAAAGTGAAATGAAATTTGAAAAGAAATTTAAATTTTATTTAAAGAATCAATGACTATAGTGTTGAGAATTAAAATGATTTAACAAAGCAAATATACTTCTTGTTATAATGTTTAAATTGAAACATTCTTAATGTAGGGATAATAATTATACTGAAAAATTAGCCACTGAAAGTTTAAGTCTAACCTGTTTGGGTTTAGTTTGTAGGTATTTGCCTTGAATTTCTTGGTCAGTAGATCCCGTCCCATTAGGGATCGGTTCGGTAGGTAATTGTCTTCAATTTTTAGACTAGTAGGTCCCGACCTATCAACGATTGGTTTGGTGGGTATTTGCTTTAGATTTAGAGATCAGGTGTTCCTAACCCATTGGAGCTTGATTATATAGGTATTTCCCAATATATTTCTAGGCCGGTAGGTCTTGTCTCATCCTATTAGGGCTTTGTTTCGTAGGTATTTTTCTTAAATTTTTTGGACACAAAGGTCCCGACTTGTGAGGGATCGGGTCAGTAGGTGTTTACCTTTGATTTTTAGGGATGGTAGATCTCAGCCTATCAATGTGCAATTTGGTAGCTATTTGCGTTAGATTTCTTGAGCAGTAGGTCCTGATCATTCGGGGCTCGATTTGGTAGGTATTTGCCTTGAATTTCTAGGTTTGACATTCATGACTCATCTTGGTTTGGTTTGACAAGGATTTGGCTTGGATTTGTAGGCTAGTAGGTCATCTTTCATTGGAGATTAGTTTATTAGGTATATGTTTTTCATTTTTGTACGGGTAGGTCCTGGCCTGTTAAGGATCAATTCGTTAGCTATTTACCTATTATTTATAGGTTAGACTTTTTTAGCTTATCGAAGCTTGGTTTGATAGGTATTTGCTTTGGATTTCTAGATTAAGCATTATTGGCTTGTCAAGGCTTGATTCAATAAGTATTTTCCTTGGATTTATTGGCTAGTAGATCCCATCCATCAGAGATTGATTCAATAGGTATTTGCTTCCATTTTTAATATGGTAGGTCTTGACCTATCAGGGCTTGGTTAGTAGTGGTATTTGCCCGGGATTTATAGGTTGGGTGTTCTTAACCCAGAGCTTGATTTTATTGGTATTTGCCTTGGATTTTTAGGTTGATAAGACTTGTCTTGTCAATGATAAGTTTGGTAGGTATTTACCTTTAATTTCTAGACTTGTTAATCCTAGCTTGTCGAGGCTCGGTTCGGTAAGTATCTGCCTTCGGTTTCTGGGCAAGTAAGTTTTTTTTTTCCTGTTGGAGACCAATTGGATAGGTATTTTCCTTTCATTTTTAGACCGGTAGGCAATTTCAATTGTCAGTAAACTATATAAAGTCGAAGGGTTCCATCCTTATTCTTTGCAAACAAAACAGGGGCTCCCCATGATGAATTATTTGGTTGGATGAACCTTTTTTTCGAGCAACTTCTACAGTTAAAATTTTAACTCAACTAATTTAATAGGGGCCACCCTATACAAAGCTTGAGAAATAGGTGTCGTGCTCAACAAAACCTCTATAAAAAACTTCAATTTCCCATTTAGAAGGTAATCCTAACAATTCATCCTAGAACTCATATGAAAATCCTCTTACTACAAAGATATTTGATAACTTTTTACTTTTTTTTGTGTTATCAATATAAGCTAGATAAGCCTCACACCCCTTTTCTCATCAATTTCCTATATGATATGTGATTAACCAATTCATTCCTAGAATTATATCAAAATCATGTATTTCTAATGGGACTAAATCTACCCTTAAATCATAACCTCTCATTTGTATAATACATCCTTTATACACATCGTCTACACCTACTTCTACCCTAAAGGTATATTATTAACTAACACTTTTTTGTAATTTACTTACAGACACATTCAATTTAGATCATTCACTTCAAAGTAATTTTTTATATCTATTTATATCCTAACAACGATAACATTCATATAACACTTGTACTAACCCATTAAATGTTATGTTGACAATGTCTAATGCAGGTTTTCCAACTTAATAAAGGGCAACAATATAATATTTGGACAGTGTATAATACAATGCTTTAAATTTTTAATGTAAGACCAATAAATTATTTTTATTTTTGACATGAAATTCTAATAGAGGGGAAACTAAAAGGTAAAAAAACATATTAGAAAAGATAAAAACTATGATCAATGGCACAATTTGAAAATGAAGCATGGCAGTTTCATATCAGGCATTGATAATTTCTCTCTCCCTCAAAGCTAAATTGAGTCTTTTCTTTTAACCCATACTGTATTTAATGCAAAATACAATGATTAATCTTCCATTTCAATTTCCATCATTACATACAAAGATTTTATCCTCTATACGTCATTTTATCTTTATCTATCTATTCTAGTCTAAACTAGAGCAATCAACTAAATTAATGCTCCATTTAATGTAAAGATAATGAGTAAAAACTTCAAAGAGGTTGAAAGGGTCACTGTCAAGGGAGGGAATACCATACAAACTTGGCTAAATCAAACATTAATCAAGGGTGATTAAAATTTGATCTTTCTCCCTATTTTATTGTCAATGTCATGATTTTTGTCTTTATATATAGCAGTCAACTCTCTGCCTTCTCTTCGTACTCGTTACTTTCCCAAATCCCTATCTCTAATGGTTGTGATGGACTGAAGCAATGGTTGTTAAGGATACCATTTCTGTTATATCCTTTTTTTTTTTTTTTTCATATTCTCAACATAAGCTAGATAAGCCCAACATTAATTTTCTAGTTGTCATCATCAATGTTAATCTACTGGACACAATATTCCTCTCGCCCCTGAATTCCCCTTGTCTCCACTTGTCACCCTAAGTGTTACTATCTTAGTATAACAATCCATCCTAACATAATACATGCTTAACCAATTAATTAACAAGATTACATCAAAATAATATATTTTTAATGGTACTAAATCTACCCTTAAATCATAACCTCCAATTGTATAATGCACCTCTTACACCCATCGTCTACACCTATTTCTTTCCCTAAAGGTGTACTAATAACCAACTTCTTTCACGGTTTATTTATAGACACATTTAATTTATTTACAAATTTACTAGATATTAATGAATGTATAGCCCCCGGATCTAACAAAGCATAACTCTTTTCAACATTAACTCTAATCATACATGCCACTTATTTGGTGAAGTCCTGACAGCCTCCTGATCTGAGTGATACACTCTGCTCTGAGTCCTACCATCTCTGCCTCAAACCCGCCCTCTACTAGCATTGGCTCCTAACTAAGTATGCTTTAATTACTTTATGTCTATCATATCCAGTGTAATTGATTGCTTCTGGCTCTATGTTTGAATCTTGTTTCGGAAATTTATCCTAAAATACCCAAACTCTCCATATAGGCAACACCTATCATCTATCTATATATTAGCTATCCTTCATCTATGTCCCTCATGCATGTAGTTAAAACATCTTCTAGCAGGCACTCTACAATCCTCCGGATTAAGTCAACTGCATATATCGTAATGCTTGTCATCTTGTGGTCATGCAACCTTAAATAAAATTGAAAACCAACCCAAAAAAAAGCCAAATATCATGTTTGAAACTCCGACCCAAAGAGAACCCTGCACCTAAAAACTAAAGATACTAAAAAAAACTTGGATCCAAAGATAACCTTGTACTTAAGAACTCGAAATATGCGAATGACATGATGAAGCAAGTTAATCTTTGATAAATCAGTGTGCGATATTTGTCACTGAAAAAAAAAAGGTTGTTTATAACACGTAAAACAAAGGAAAAATCCTATTTGTTCAAATCATCATGACTACCGAAACTTGCATCCATAAAAGCAATATATAGTTCCCTCTAAATAACTTTAATGGACCCATTTTGGGGTTATAAGCTAATGATCCCTATCTAGTAATCAACTAACACAAATATAATATTGAAACATACCTAAAAATAATGTCTAATAGGCCAAAACAAACCTAATTTAGAATAAAGTCAAAAGCTAATAATATTAAACACTAAAATAAGTATATAAAAAAGACATTAAAACAAAGCCTTTTGCTTGAAATCCCCTTGTATAGCCGAAACTCTCCCTTTATTTTTCTTGGAGGCTTTTCTGAAATTTCATGCTTTAAATTAGCTAGGAAACTTTGTTTTATTTCCTAAAATTTTCTTCCTTAAACTGCCTCTTTTTATTTTCCCTGATGTGTTAGGAAATCCTGCAAAATAAGGAAAAGAACAACAAAAAAATCCCAAGCCTCTTACCACCACATACATTCCATAATAGATATGGAATCCTTGCAAACTATGGATAATAGTTATTGTTATAAATGTATCTTTGTTTAACATGGAATCCTTATATATTAGATAAACCAACAACTACCACACATGTTTTCAAGAGCATTGAAAAATCCTCGTACTGACTGGATTTATGATTTTTAGATAATCAATACAAACATGAAATATTTTATATAGAGCGCTTGCCATGATAGTATCCCTATAAAGGTGAGACTTTCCTAGAAAAAAATTCAGATGGATGGCTTATGCTTGTTTTACGAGCATAAGGAGAATCTATAGAGCACGTGTGAGTTCATTGCTAATTTATAGTCCAATGATGGCAAGAGTTAGGCTTGTACGTGTTTATTTCTCACTTGGATAATCTGCAGGATTGGTTTTTCAATTTGGTGTAGGCTTGTTATGGACTTTTGATGGCTAGAGTGGTGACA
>Ga0325402_1006932_pt1 | contig 10745 bp, 5 predicted proteins | sample PopdelMetagenome_22_FD_207212 | JGI IMG/M metagenome (GOLD analysis project Ga0325402, IMG submission 207212) | Populus deltoides microbial communities from Bellville, Georgia, United States - Xylem-PdKOR-R3 | ecosystem: Host-associated > Plants > Phyllosphere > Stem > Wood/Secondary xylem...
AGTTCTTCATTTGTGACAAACATCAATTGTTTATTTAATCATCCAATCCTACAACTGCCTTCTTGGTCCGATGTTAATCAAGCCTTTTGCAAGAAAAAATCATCAAACATGCTTGTGGGGTCTAGCTCTGCAGTGACAGTTTCTTGGCCTTATCAGTTTTGATTGAATGGCCATAAGGCGTCTTCTCTTATCCTAAGCCTGAAGGCTAGTGCTATGAAAGGATTTTGATTCATTCAACCCCCTTTCATATGGGAACACACGTAAAGCATAATTGAATATAATGATTGGTGTTTGTCTGCGATTCTTCATATTCAAATCTTACATATTTACCCTTTCCCATGCTACAGATGTCATCTTGGCCTCGCCGACATGGACTTGTTTTCGTGTGTTTGTCCATACCAAATGTTGCAATGAACGGTCGTGGGCATGGCAGAGAAGTGAAGTGTTGAGCATGCCGGTGATTCAGTTGCTGCCGCGCCCTTTTTAAACCAGAGGAACAAACAGTAATCCTGACCAGACTGTTGATTTTGATCGAGTTGGACTTCAGAGATGCATTGAACATTTTGCTCACAACAGTAAGCAAAAACCGTATAATACAAGGCTTGTTGCCAAAAAAGCAAAGACAGGATTGCTTGACAAAGAAACTCAAAAGATTCGATGATTATAAGCTAAGATATGCACATCCGTATATCTTTAACGTTGTAATTAACAAACATTAAGCAGAGTTTGTCCTTATCTTTTCGCTGATTTATACTAATAAAACAAATTAATCTGACCCCTGAAGAGGTCCAAACCACTTGGAATGAAATGTAGATCGATAAGAGAGCAACATTAAAAGCACCACCACAAAAATGGCAATACCCCAAGGAAAGGAGCCTGAGGAACGTGGATCTGAATCATGCTGTGAACTTCTGAGCCGATAGTAGAGCAACCAATTAGTAGAATATGAAGCCATGAATAAAATCAGGAGGATAGGCAGCAAGACAAGGAATATTTGGAGGTTGATTGCAGAGTGGTGCAACTGAGCCTTATAGCCCGTGTAATGGGAGAGCCATAACAGGGAAATGACAATGCCAAAAATAGCTAGCAATGGGAGAGGTGGCGAAGACACTGAGCCCATGGTCTGGCCTGTCCACCCTTGTTTCCACTCAGGACCCCTTCTCTTAGGATAGAACCACTCCATCTCTTCTTGATTTTTTTTCTCTCTCTCTCTCTCTCTTATCTCTAAATTCAAGCAATTCAGTAAAGAATCTTGTTGATGCAAGGGGGTGACGGGCTTCGTTTGCTTTAATATCAAAGTTGGCTATGGAATTTTGTGCTTTGAGTGTAGAATCCTCAAAGAACTTCTTCTTTGGTCCTGCGCACTCAAGTGTTTGATAAAAAAGGTTTTGAACCGCCTTGGAGAAGAAAATGTGATTGCTATTTCTACACGGAAGAAAGGGCCAATGGGCCTGTCTAGAAACTTCAGACCACCATTCTGGGCTAGGTCGAAATTCGAAGATGTTGTAGGCGACAGTCAAGCACAACATGAAGGGCATCACCTCAATTACCTTGACCAAGAACATCAAATATATAATAACCACATTAAAATCCCTTTTTCATTGAGGAGATTGTGTAGTTATAAAAAAATGAAAGCGAAAAGGATACTCCAGGGTTAACAGCCATGGATAACAGAGCCCAGTGGCAACAACAGAAAAGGAGGATCCCAAGCATAGGAGAAGTTGACAGAAGCTGATGCCTCCAGGGAACTGCCATTGATGAGCAGGCAGGTATCACCTTGCTTCGAAAGGATTGATGGGTCAATATTTTCCACTGTTTGAAACCCCATGCAAGACAACTGTATTTGGCTTTGAGCACATTGGCAGTTGTTTACCACAGTCACGTTCCATTCTGCCTGACCACTTATTTCTCTCTCACTTCGGACTGTCCCAATGGTGATGTTGTTCAATGAGCAATCAAATGATCCTGTATTTTCATTACAGCAACATTGGAAACCAAAAATAAGATGTTTTCTTCAAACCACCTCACAAGTGAAGAGCAATGCCAATTTGTAAGACAGTTTCAAGAAAAACAAGCCCCCCAACTAAACTCATGTAATCACAATCTATATGGACCCAACTGATTTAATCAATCAACAAGTGAGATGGGTTTTGAGATTCTTCTGTGGGATTAGAATTTTTGTTGTTTTAAAATTCAAAGACAAGTGACTTGGTCCTTCTATTTCTTTTAAGATAATATTAATCAAACGATATCTTGTTATCTATGTTTACTAAATTATAAAGTGAGATCACATATAAATTATTTACATCCACAATAAATCTAATTGGTCTTGGACATGCTTAGAATCCAATCATTGAAGCATATTCACCTTTGATCTCGAGGAAAAATGTTCATGATTGATTTTCATAGTTTCAGATTGTTATATCTACTCTACAAAAGGTAGCAATTACCGATACCAAAAAGGGAAAAAAAAACTTATATTTAAATTCTATCACTTGACCAAAAATAAAAAATAAAAAATAAAAAACTATAGCGAGAGAGAGGACATCGCCCTTTTCCAAGAAATCATGAAATCAGCTCATAGATTTACCGAAGAACAGCATGTGTTTATAACACAGCCGAATTCTATTCCTTTAAAAAAAAATTGATAATAAAAAGAGAGAAATAGGAAAAGATAGATTATGGAGACAAAAAAGATAGCTTTCTTACCTCTGGTAAGTAGGCATAAAACAAGAGTCGCAGCAAAAGCTTTGATGAGACCTGCCATGGGCTTTGTAATCTCCTCTTCTCGATTCCTGGTTTGTGTTCTGGAGGGGAAGGAACCTCTTCTCCCTGACGACTTTGCTAGATAGACAGTGCATGCTCAGCTACTTTTTTATTCTAAAAGTAACCAGCCAGGATAATTATGCTATGACCATAAGAGCTGATGTTGAATATGCTTACTCCTCCATTGGTCCCGCCTTCCAAGATAGTCACAACACCAATAAAGGCTGATGTTGATTTTTCTTTCTCAACTACATTTTTCTTATAAAATTATCAGTGCTCGCCCTTTTTTATATATTTTTTCCCTCGTTAGTCTATAATTCATAGATGGTTTTAAACAAAGAAGACGTTTTTATATTTATTTTTTCCACATCAGTACCCCGTCGTGATTTTAAAGATTTTCTCCAGCCCTACAGTTTGCTTTTCAATTTCTTCTTCTTCCAAGGTCTTACTACATTTATGTTCGAGCAGCTTGAAAACACTTTAATTAATTTCATGGCTTTAAAGTTAATAATTATATAAATTTTTAGTAGCTCTAAAATTTATAAAATTCAAACTAAAAAATAAATTTAAAATTTCACCTCATCCAGTAAAATTCATTTCAGCAGTTTTTGATATACAGGTGATGTTCAGTCAGGGCATATGTTCTAGGTAATGAACACGTGTTCCGAACATGCTGACTGGTTAAATACCTGCTGTCTTCGAGCATATCTGTCATTTTTATACCCGCTGAGTCGAAGACAGACACATATGGCAAATGCTGGTCGGCATTTGGCATCCGAGTTCCTAGGCCAGCTTTGCACATCAAAAAGAAGTCACGAAAAGATGAAACAATACCGAAAGATAAAGAAGGGGGCTTCATCGAGATCACAAGCATCAACCTGATATATGTTTTATGCCTTTTCAAATGAAAGCTAACGCAAAGGGGCTTGTTTCTTTTTAGGATTGGGAAACAAAATGGATAAATCATCAAAACTCCATTCAATAAGACTAACTCATGGGTTGATTACAGTAAGCTTCAAACTGAAGCAGCTCCTTTTTTGCCCTTTATTTGCTAATGTTTCCAATACCAACTCAACTTCATAGAATTAAGCAGCAACTTTCTTGAATGTCACAGAATTGACAATGGTAGCAAACTCAGGGCCCTGCATCACGGAAAATCGCAGTGTCATTGTAAATACCTACCAAATTCGATGTGATGGAGAGTATACTAGGTGTACTTTAATGACTGCAAGACAGGTTTTTCATTGTGATAATTAAATTTTGAAGCAAATGGTTAATGGCAGAAGTATACCTTCAAGGATGCACCACCAACAAGGAAACCATCAATATCTTCTTGCTTCGCAAGTTCAGCACAATTGCCTCCATTTACAGATCCTGAAAAGGAAATTCAGTTGTAATTAGATTATGAGCAACACAAGTGAACAAGATCTACAGAAGCAGGCTATTGTGAGAAGAGCAGAAGAACTGATACATTCAAACCTAAGCAACAGTTTATAAGTGGTGACAAACAGTGAGCCAAACCATTAACATGACTTTATGACAATGGTTCACAACTGAATATTGGCATGGATTAGCCTCCAATTAGAACCAACATAGCCAATCCAACCCTGCAGGTTATGATACTGCCCCCTTCTGCCATAGTCTAGTAGGAAAAGGTGAAGAAGAAAAGCTCCTTATACCTATTCATTTGTAAGTTCATACATATTTTCCATAATCTAAGCACGAGAACTGACAGGTAAAATTTCAACATAGACAAGGTGAAGTACCTCCATAGATAATACGTGTTTTTGATGCAACTTCTGCCGAGACATTGTTTTTAAGCCAATCACGGATAGCTACATGCACTTCCTGTGCCTGCACAGGTGTGGCCACTACACCAGTACCAATAGCCCACACAGGTTCGTATGCAATAACAATATTATCCCAGCTGGGCACAGCATCTACAGGTAGGTAATGACACTACTGATGTTAGGACATAGTTGTAACATTTTAATCTAACATCTCATATTTCAAGAGAAAGAAACATCAGCAATAACCTGCAAATGCCTTCAGTTGCTGATAACAAACATCAAAAGTTTTCCCTGCTTCTCTTTCTTCTAGCAGTTCACCAATGCAAGCAATTACCTCAAGACCCTGGCTTAAGGCATAAGCTGCCTTCTTTCCTATAAACTGAAGTTAGCAAAATTTCTGTGAGGTTCTACATATATCACATAGCAGCAAAAGGAATTATTATTCCCTTACGACCTCTGGAAAACCAAGTACTTTAAATTTTCACCTGATTGTCTTCGCCAATTACATGCCTACGCTCAGAATGCCCAAGAATAACCCACTTGCAGCCAATATCTTTCAATTGTTCCACACTGCAAATAAATTAAAGAATCATTTTGAAGTCACCGGGAGAAGAGCAATAGCATAGAAGCCTCATATAGGTTTAAGCTATAGAACAGAATAACCATTGCTTATAATTCCTGCTCCATTCAGTATTAGCACTGTGGTAAGAAACCTCAGGGATGTGAGTGAGCTAAACTTAACTTGCACTTGATGAATGTAGCCTAAAACAATGAATGTATGAATGATAAACTCAAAAAGAATTTCTCTTGGATGAGATGTCCGACCATGCCCAAAAATCATGGAGCAGAGTGCCATTAATCACCCATGCATTTAATTTGTAAAACACAAAGCACTAAAAAGGTTTTTTTTACGATAAAGTTGGTTTCATTGGTATTTTAAACAAATTGAGTACCAGTTGCCACCCCATTCAAACAAAGTGATAATTGGGAGAGGGGGCTAGCAGACCTGATTTCTCCTGTGAAAGCCCCACCTTTACTGACCCAAGAGTTTTGAGCTGCTATCTCAATTCTGTCAGTTAAGGAAGACTTCACCTGATCGATGTAAACAAAGGGAGGTGCTACAACAACATCTGCACAACTCACAGTAAAAATGAAAACCTCAGAACCTTTTAACAGCTAGATTAAATTTTTGCCCTGAAAAAAAAATATAAAAGAACATTATATAGATTCCATGATATAGAGATCCCCTCCCTACCAAGAACAAAGGGGCACACTCACCACCATCAAAACCCCATGTCTAAATAAGTTAGAAAACTACGGTACAACTTGAAATGGGAGTCCATTGACGGTACAAGTTAGTCTAAACAATAATAAGAAATGAATGCCCGACTTGAAAGAAAACAGCAGATAAATTCCTAAAACACAAGAAAAGATTAACTCACCAACATCAGACTCCAGCTTCGTGCTGTTCAAGTCTGAAACAAGCTTGGTAATGGATTCTTTTGTTCCATTCTGAATACAGAAACAAAGACGAAAACTGGATCAGAATAAAAATTAAAAATCTAAGAAGTCATCCAGTACTTATTTATCTCATGGCATAAAAGACACTGGCAGAACAATGTCCAAACTACAAACAAAGGCATAAGAATTTAAACAGTGCCCTTTTTTTCTTTTTTAATATGCAAGGGCATTTCCAGTTTAATTAGTGACCATAAGAATAATTAATGGTGAAAGTTGAGAAAAAAGAGATAAAAACAAGAAATCTGTGAGAAAGTAGAAAAGGAAAGTACTTACACATTTCCAATTTCCTCCAACAAAGAACTGCAAGCATGAGAAATAGGAAAATCAATTAACCAATAATCAAGTGGAAGAATCTATCATGCTAAAAAAAATATGGAAGATTATAAAAAAGAGAAGAGTTTCATAGAGAGAACCAACACTCCTTTTATGCTAAACAGTCAAATTTCCATTATTAATAATTAAAAAAAAAAACTTCGATTTTATTATTCTCAAACAACAATATAGCAAAGACTATACAGTAACCTCACCTACTGCCAACCGAAAAATGAAAAAAGAATAAATAAATAAATAAAGTAAAGGTTATAAATACTATTGATAGTTAATGAAGCGAAATCCAGAGGAGACAGGGGCATTGGGTAAAGAAGCAAGATGTGGAAAAAGAAAAGTTAAAAACGCACCGTTCCAGTGCCAGCCATGGCAACAACGCTTTTTAGAGGTTTTCGGGGAGAACAGAAGCGAAGAAAAGACTGGGAATGAGAGTTGCTGTTGCTGTTGTTGCTGTTTGGACATAAACGGCGAAGACCGGAGAACTCAGGCGCGCAATTCGAAGTGGCAGATTTTGGACCGGAAAGTGAGGTGGAGAGCATTGCCATGGCTGCTAAAGTCAAGCTTTTTGGATTATTTTTTTAAAAAGAAAATCCGTTCTGTAACTGTTCGCTGGGAGTGATAGAGCGGATGGGAGGAGAAAGAGGCAAGCAGGCGGGTTTGAAGCTGTGGTTGTTGTGTTTATGCTTTTTTGTGTTCGTGGGTTTATCGTTTGTTGTGAGGTGTGAGGTGTGAGGTGGATGGTTGTTCGTTGCACGCGACTTTCCAGAGCGTGCGGGTTTTATACCTTTTTTTTTCCTTTCTTCTTGTTATCCTTCTCGATTGTGTTTAACTGTATTTTAAGGTGGTTGAAAGCGCTTGGTTTTTAAAAATTTTATTTTTTATTATTTTTATTATTTTAATATGTTAATATTAAAAATAAATTTTAAAAAAATAAAAAATACATTATTTAATATATTTTAAAATAAAAAAAATATTTTAAAAAGCAATTTTTACTGTTATTTCAAACACTTTTTTTATTGGTGAGACATGTTGGATAAGTTGATTTTTACTATTTTTTTTATTGATGATTGTTTCAAAATATATTGAATTTAATTTAGTAAAGAGATATTATAAATGAGTGGAGCAGCATCATCCCTCAATATTTTCAAATAATTAATAATTATCTTTTATTATGAGTATATTTAGTTTTATTTTAATACATATTTTCATTCTTGACTACTTAATTTAACCCTGTTAAAATAATTAGAGTTTGATTTGAATTTTATCATTACATTAAAGAAAAAAGAGAATTAAAATATGCTATCATTAAGAGTTTTTTTAATATATAAAAAGCATATTTATGATTATAATTGAAGTTGTTTTTTTAAATATAATACTTAAAAATATATTAAAATAATATTTTTTTTTTTAATTTTTTGAGAGTGCTGTTGACTTCCACGCATCAAACAATTTTAAAAAATAAAAAAAATAATTTAAATTTAAAAAATTCTGAAAAACATTTGGATAACAATGTTAAACCCAGCAGAATTTGATAAGTAATTGAAGTAGTAATGATTTTATTTATTTTTTAAATGTTTCACGCGCTTGGAGTGCGCGGGGTTAAGGATTCAAGCTAACCATAACAAAAAAAATATCGAAGCTTTTTACATGTGGAGGTGTCCCTGAGAAGACATTTTTGGCCAGGTAAGAAACTTTTAAGAAACGACTACGAGTCGACGGCGTGTCAGTAGTCAATATCATTAGCAGCCATAGCGACGTCGTTTATTACCTTCACCAGTTTTACTCTTCGCCACTGAGCGTCTTTCCTACTGCCACGTGGTTTGACGGAGAAAAGGAAAGGATATGCAATGGATAAAACGCGGTGGGTCTAAATGAGAATCTGTGGTGAAGGCCTCTGGGACCGTACACGGGGATATTTCATCCATGATCATACCACACAAATACACAAACCAGAGGTTTTTTTTTTTTCCTCTTATTAAGCCAGTCTTGAGATTCAATAGATGCACGCAAAAGTTTGAATATGATGGATAGAAAAAAAATAAATAGACATGAAAAACCCTCCAAGATAAATCCAAAAAATTATATTAAAATAAATCCAATAAGAATATTTATTAATTCGAGCTTCATATCTTAAGCTCATCGTACAATATAAGAGCTAAGGCTTAGTAACTTGAGCTTAACTCCCTAAATGACATTGACTCGGGCAAACAAAAAGCTTGAGAGGCTGAGCCCATACTAGGAGCGCACTCCCAACATCTTTATAGGCTCGGGAGCACGCCTCAAACTCAAAACTTCCTATGAATTTTTTCAAAACCCAACATAAGTTTTTCAGTATTTTATATTGGTCCAATACATGTTATTTTGAGTATAATACAACTTAAAATATCATAAAAATTAAACAATACTCTAGCCCCTCTTCTTCATAAAAAAATAAGATTCATGAGTTATGAATACACCATGAATCATTCAAGTCAAATGTTTACAATCTCTTAATTATTCATTGCATATATATTTCTAGAGCTTCTTCCTATAAAATATTATTGTACTTTCTCTCTCTATAAAATGATCGACTTTACCATCGAAAAAATCATACGTCCGTCAAATAAAACCTTTTACAGATACTAACTATCGGTCACCTGGCTTGTCAGATACCACCTGCTATTACCACAACTCTCGGTCACCTAGTTTCCAAGCACCACATGCTATTAAACTAACTTGGTCACCTAATATATCAGACATCACTTGCTATCAATTACCAATTATCTAATTTTTTTATATCAAGTCACCAAATACAGTAACTATAAAAAATGAATCAAATTACTCTCAATACATCAGTCTTATTTCTAAATATTTTAGATTTTAAAACTTATTAGGATCATTTAATTATGTTATTATCTGGAGACAAAAATGTAGATAATGAGGAAAGAGAGTATTTTCTCACTGAGGTATGAGACAAGATTGTGAGATGATCCTAAAATCGATGTATTTTTGAAGTTGGTTATTGAGTAGGTGACTCACCTAACCTTTAATATTTATTAAATGTTGCTAGCAGAATAGTGAATTCTGGAGACGGTAAAGGGGACCCGGAAACACCAGGCCTTCCCTTGATAGGTTAAAATCGTATGGAGGAGTGACTAGAATTTCAGGTGGCAGCGAGCCTGGGCAGTGGAATCCAAGAAGGTCCTGCCACTTGTTGGAGGTGTCATGTTAGCGGAAAAAAGGGGGAAACCAGCCTATCCTCATTGAAGTTTCAGTAGAAATCCAAGAAAAACAGTTGTGACGGTTGAGACAATGAGATCACATTAGCCTCCTTTTTTGTCTCTGCTTCAAGCAATTTCTTGACAGAAAAGTCCAAACTGAAAACAGAATCCTAAACAAACATTGGTAATAACTGGCAGTGACAAAATGGAAGATATCAAACCAGGCGTCATTCCCACCACACCCTCAGCTCAAGCATTCTTTTCCGTACGTTAATGGCAAAAAGATCTAATCCGGTCAGTGTGTATTCTTCTCCAACATTAAAGATGACTAAGATAAGATAAGGTGTCCACTGAGTAAATAGATACTTCAACTAACCATGAACAAATAGACCCGATCGAAGGTTAAGAACCAATTAGACAATGATCCAAATTTCAAGACTTTCGTTTAATAAAAAAAAAATCTAAAAAATAAGTAATATATATTTGATAATTATACTTTATAAACTGAAAATTACTCTCATTTAATAAAAAAATCCAATTACAAAATAAAAATCGTCAAAAACTCGCTATACACACATAAAAAACAATAATAAAATATTTTAATAGATTTTATTTATAATTTTAACCAAAACCGGCACCATATATGTTGCTCCTGATTACACTTGAAAAGTGACAATAGGGGATTTAGAATTAATTCTAGCAAGGTGTAGATTACAGATATAGTTAGAAGTGCAAGTTATTTTTTAAAATATTTTTTATTTGAAAATATATTAAAATAATATATATTTTTAATTTTTAAAACTAGCCTATCAAAATAATAATAAAAAATGTTAAAAAAATTAATTTGCAACAAAATTTTTTATTTTTAAATTTTGATAAAAAGCAATTTTAGATTTGAGGTTTCAGATTTTTGTTTAGTACGAGACCTTCCTCTCTGAAAGGGCCAGGTGGGGTTCCAAACTTCGAATATTAGTATAGTGACAAGCAAATCTCCTCCTCGGGAATGGTTAGGATATTCAAGTTTAACCAAACACACATCTATATCAGCAAATTTGAGGTGAGCATACAGTGAAGTCCTTTTCAGCACTCGACGACAAAGACTACGGTCCTCGGGCCCGCTTGCAACGCAGTATCCCGACTC
>Ga0325402_1006933_pt1 | contig 10744 bp, 6 predicted proteins | sample PopdelMetagenome_22_FD_207212 | JGI IMG/M metagenome (GOLD analysis project Ga0325402, IMG submission 207212) | Populus deltoides microbial communities from Bellville, Georgia, United States - Xylem-PdKOR-R3 | ecosystem: Host-associated > Plants > Phyllosphere > Stem > Wood/Secondary xylem...
CTTTTCTGTGTCCATATAATAATCATAAATTGGATTTTCGTTCCTCTCCATGTGTGTTCTTTGGATATAGTTCCTCCCATCTTGGTTATCGATGTTTTGACATTGCATCTCACCGTATTTATATTTCCCGTCATGTCCGTTTCCATGAACATGTGTTTCCTTTTGATAATTCTGAATAGATTGCAAAGGGTTCCACCACAACCCCCATCCCACCCGCTACTCTCACCGTCCCAAACTTGTTAAACCACCCACCACCACCCACTTCCATCAGCCACCCAAATAGCCCACAGCACACAGCTCTGCCACTCCAAACAGCCACCCGACCACAACTCCTGACCATCCCTTGGCCATCATCACATGCTTGTTTATCTAACCCTTATGATGCAGGTTTAGGTCGTCAATTGATCTCCTCTCCTCATGGTCTCGGGGCACTCTCTAGCCCCTCCTCTGCTTTGCCTACCCTGGGCAGCATTCCTACAAATTCGGTCTCTGCTGACAGCCCCTCCTCTGCTGATAGTCCTATGCTGGAGGCTGCTTCTTCATCATCCTCTCGCGCAGGTCTGCAACTTATGGTTGATTTATCTTCTTATCAGCTGCCACAGGTCTCCTCACTGCCACCATCTTCCCCTGCGTCTCCACCAGCACGCAGCAACCATCCTATGACTCTCAGACCGCGGCAGCCAAAGACAGCAAACCTGGCTGCTTCCACTGCCACCACCTCTGCCTCCACACGGGTACTGCATTCTCCTTCTTCTAAGCCCTTTGTATTTTTTGATGTTGACCGGTATGCAGTTTGGCATAATGTTTTGTGTGATGAGATCGCTGCTTTGCGCTCAAATCGCACTTGGTCTTTGGTTCCATTTCGTTCTTCTATGAACGTTGTTGGCAGTAGATGGGTATATCGGATCAAACATCGTGTTGATGATAGTATTGAGCGCTATAAAGCGCGCCTTGTTGCTAGAGGTTTTACCCAGAAGGAAGGTATTGATTATTCTGAAACCTTTAGTCCAGTTATTAAGCAGGCCACTGTCCGATTGGTTTTCTCTATCGCGGTTTTGCGAAATTGGAAGATTCATCAGCTTTATATTCATAATGCCTTCCTCAATGGTGTTCTTACTGAAGAGGTCTACATGAAACAGCCTTCAGGTTTTGTTGACTCTTCTCTTCCATCTCATGTGTGCAGATTGCACAAATCATTGTATGGTTTAAAACAGGCACCGAGAGCATGATACACTCGTCTAAGTGATTTTCTGCTCTCTATTGGTTTTCGCGCTTCTAAGGTTGACACCTCCCTGTTTATTTTATCTAATGGCACTAATATCTTTTATCTCCTGGTGTATGTTGATGATATTCTGCTTACGGGTAGCAACTCTGCTATGCTTCATCATCTAATACAGCTACTTAGCACTGAGTTCAAGTTTCGTGACTTAGGTGCTGTTCACTACTTTCTGGGTATTGAAGTTCAGTCTACCGGTATGAGTTTAATGCTGCGTCAACATAAATATATTCTTGACATCCTCACCCTCACTGGTATGACTTCCTGCAAACCTGTTGATACTCCAGTCTCCCCTTCGAATGTCACTTTATTACCGGATCACTCATTCTCTGATCCTACACGATTTCATCATATCGTGGGTGCTCTTCAATATCTTACCTTCACCCGTCCGGATATATGCTTTGCTATTAACAGAGTCTGTCAGTTTATGCATGCTCCTACAGATTCTCATTGGGCCGCTGTTAAGCGTATTCTACGCTATCTTAAAGGTACGACATCTTATGGTTTTCATATCACTCAAGGCTCCTCTTTTGCTCTACATGGCTTTACAGATGCAGATTGGGCTGGTAGTATTGATGATCGCAAGTCTACGGGTGGCTATCTTGTCTTTTTTGGTCAAACACCGATTTCTTGGAAATCCGGCAAGCAACGCACAGTTGCTCGCTCCTCTACTGAGGCTGAGTATAAAGCTCTTGCTGATGGTACTGCTGAAGTCATTTGGCTTCAATACTTGTTAACAGATCTACAGGTTCCTTTAGTTTGTGCTCCTACCATTTGGTGTGATAATCTTGGTGCTACCTATCTCTCAGCCAATCCTATCTTCCATGCTCGTACTAAGTATGTTGAAGTGGATTATCACTTTGTCCGTGACCGCGTTGCCAGGAAAGAGATTCAGATTTGTTTTGTTCCCTTTCGGGATCAACTTGCCGATGTCTTCACTAAACCGCTTCCTGTTGCATCGTTTACTGCTTTTCGATTCAAGCTTCGAGTTGATCCCCCACCCTCAACTTGAGGGGGCATATTATAGAATGTATAGCTAGTATATATCATAATAGGAAATTAATATAGGATTATTTGAATGTTGTAATCCCTATAGTTACTGCCGTGTTCTGCTCTACATATATAAATAGAAAGGTTGGCTAAGGCACAACCTAACACATTCTATTATTCTCAACTTGCAGTAATGAGAAGCAGTGGTACAGTAGAGCTAAGAAAATGTGGCTATTAGCTTCGAGTCAAGTACTCGTTGGAAACAGTATCAGTTTCAATTCGATTTGCTTCAACAAGCATGAATTTCCAGCCATGTCGAGCATGGTAAGGAAGGTTTGGACGTTGGTCGATTGGCTGGATGATTAGAATCCTTCGTGCTAGATTGTTATTGATATAAATTTCTCCATTCGAGCAATGAAAGATTTTCTTATAATCTTATTGGTTATGGAAATTAAATGATGTTGTTGCCTCCAAATGCTAATCTCAGTAGCTGATAACAAGGATTTGATGATACTTGTAATAATAATCGTGGGTAAAGTGGAAGAAACCGTGGCAAGGGAAGAGGTTGTCGTTCCTGGAACAGTAACAATCGGCAGAGCATTCTACTCTTCTAACTTTGTAATATCACGTAACAATAATGGTGGTGATCAGTAGACTAATGCTTCGGGAAATAAGAATACCTGTTGCTAGTTATGCAATGACTGGAATCACTATGGTTAAAACTGCCCGCAACGTTATGTTCACCTGGCTGCTCACGTTATTTCTCACTCACCGGCTCCTTCTAGGTCTAGATCTCATATCCAGTGCTTCTTCGACACTGCAGCGGCTCATTATATCACTCCTGACTAGGCCGGCATGACCAATCCCGAGGCCTGTTTAACGATCAACTTCAGGTTGGAGATGGTAAGGGATTTCGTGTTGCTCATATTGGTGATGTACGTAGCTATACGTAGGATTTGTGAATCCCTCTTACTTGTTCTAAAGTTTTTCAAGGCTATCTCGTGACATTTGAGATAGATAAATTAAACAAGTATAAATGTATAATCATCCTATGTTAGGCTGTATTATTAAATCAAACAATTAGTTATATATAAATTATCTAATAGCCAAAATTATAGCATTTCCAAGACACAAAGCATACTAGTAATTTTAAGTTTTTAACAGAATAGGTTTAAAGGAAATGGATACGAGAAAAGCATCACATGCTTTGGACAATAACCCCACCCACGCCTGATTTTCACAGAACAACTTTAAAGTGTGTTTGAGAGTGTAGTTGTGGTTATTTTTTAAGATATTTTTCACTTAGAAAAATATGTCAATAATTTTTTTTATTTTTTAAAAATTATTTTAAAATCAGCATATTCAAATGATTTAAAAACATCAAAAACATATTAATTAAAAAAAATTTTAAATTTTTTTAAAAATACTTTAAAAAAAATACTCCCAAACAACCTCTAAAGCCAAAAGCCTCCAGTAACTGCTTAGACTTGAATAAAACAGACATAAATTTCCTCTTCTTCTCGGTGTAATAAAGCCTAGTTTTTGGTTTTCAAAGCTCTACAGTCTACGGCACCCAAAAAAAACTAGACTCTTGCTTTTGCATTTACTCAAAGACCAAAGGGTCTTCATCACAATTATTTATAGCAATCTACTTGTAGAAGTTATCTTCACACATGCTGGCTGCTGCCCAAGATACTGAATTAATTGAATCCAACTTTCTTGTACATTGAACGTATGGAATTCGATACTTTGAGCATGAGTTGTTGGTCTAATTTGGAAATTCAAGCTAAGAGTTCGAATAAGAGGACGGATATTTTCTCTGGGAAATTTACAAGGGGTTGGGAGGAGAGCTTGTCCGATTTCTATTTATAGTTTCATTTCATTTTTCTAGTTAGGTTTTAAGATTGCAGGATTTTTTTTTTACATCCATGAGGGTGGGTTTGAATGTATGAAATTATAACCTAATTAGAAGAAGATATTTTACAGAAAAATATTACATTTTATGAAAAAAAAAAAAACAAATTCTTTGTTAGTTAGGATTTTGAATTTGATGGGATTAGATGAAATCATTACGTAACAAGATTGTTCTATAGACGAAGAGATGGGAATATACAAAAAATACAAAATAAAAACTTTTTTTTTTTTTTTTATCTATGTGTACATTAAGGTTAATTTTGGTTAGTATTCCATCATCACCGATAAGATAAATACTGTAGGGACAAAAAATATTTGGTTATGGGCGGGGTGGCACCCTGCAAAACCAAATATTCTTTTTCTTGAATAATTATAAATTTTATCTCTAAATTTAGTAAATTTTAATTTTTGCCCTCTATTTTTTTTTTTAATTTGACCCATTCAAACCAATATCCTGGCTGTGTCTCTTAGTTATTAGAATAAATACGAATATAAAAATAAATTTATATCGTTGAATTTCTATCATTTAAAAATACGTCTATCTTATTTCAATTATTTTTATTTTTATTGTCTCGAGACAATAGCTAAAAGATATTCAAGTATTGAATTGTCTAATCATATTATATCAACCGGTCTCTATTCTAAATTTTATCTTAAATTAGATTTATTTCTCAAATTTGACAAACCATTGATGTATGTTTTGATAAGGAGAATAAAATTGGATCAAGTTGGAGTTTAGACTTCAGATTTCTAGTAAGGCAAATACACATTGGTTTTTTCTCGATCCTAACAAGGCAAAGCTGTCTGCATTTCTTTATTCTTCGATAAATGCTCAACGAAGACTGCTGCTTGGATCGAGTAAGTGAAACCGAATTGCAATCCGGCTTCGAAGAACCAAATAATTATAATTGTCCGGCTTATAGAACAAAAAGTTTTTGCCCTTAATTAAGGTTTAGGTAACTAATCTCGTTTAAATGCACCAGTAAAATGGATGGATGCAGTTACCCCATGCTTGTATTATTTTGATATATACATGCTTCAAGTTCAACTGCAATAAACACACAAGCATTAACAATATTTAGTAGGTTTTGATTATTGTCTCTGAATAAAATATGTTTTTTCATGTTCTATTTTTAAATAAAAAATTTCAAAGAAAATAAAACACAAGCATTAACAATATTTTTTTCATTTAAATATAAAAACAAAGATAATAAAGACGAATAAGACATGTTTTCCTCTGTTTTTTATTATAAAAATAAATTTATTTATTTTGATGCCTTTAGCCTTTCAACAAAGCATTTTTTAAATTTTTTTATATTTGTCTTTTCTATACTAATAACAAACCAAACACGACCTAAAATTAAAAAACACACAGAATATCCTACAAGTACAAAGCTGTCCATTGAAGAACGATTGGCTATCTTTAATTGCCAAGCAATTCCAACAGCTTATAGTTCAAGTATACAAGCAAAACACAGCTTCAACCTCGGCCGAATTTAAGTTATTGCATGCTATAAAATTGGATTCCAATAAAAGCAACAACTGCAGGTGAACAACTGTTGGTAGAAGGTATGACCGAGTGACAGCTAGGTATTTGGAGATCCCTGTGCTGACGAAGCAACATGTTCTTTTTTTTATTTGATAATCATCTATATATATTGAAAAGGCCATGATACTAATAGTTAAAATAAAATACAGTGACATGAAAAAAGAAGAAGGAAACAGACTTAGAAAAAAAATAAAATAAAACAATTAATCTACTACAACTAAAACAAAGAAACTACTTAAGATTTCTTATTACACCATAATTTGATACCATCATAAGATTTTAAGAAGTTATTTTCCATATAGATAAAGTTTGGATCCAGAATATGCAACTAAATAGCAACCCGATAGAGAATAAAAGAGAAACAATCAAACAAGCTTATAGTTTTCTTCTCAAAAACTATTTTATTTATCAACAACCAAATACCCCAAGTAGTATATATTATTGGAGATTAGTCTCCAAGCTAATCTTTGAAATTTACCTTGCACCATTTCAGGCCACTGCAGAAGTAGCGAGTCTAGTGTGCTCGGTAAACAACATTGAATACCTCACCAATTCAAAACTTTCACCCAAATACTTCTAAACAAGTTACAGTGTAGAAGTTTTCAAATCCCAGCTGCAAAAGACATGAAGTTTCATGTTCTCATTTAGAAATTCAAGGTATTCTTCATCTCAGCTCTCATATGGGCATTATATGCTTGACCGGATTTCAAATCTTTAGACCACCTTTTCAGTATCAATCATCTGTTTCCACCTCCAAACCATGGGGGTTGGCTCTAAAGATTACCCCTGGATATAAAAGGTTGGTAGCAATCATGCAGACAAACACGTTGCTAGACTTCGATCAGGACAAAAATTGCTGCTCCCAAGAGTGGTATGTTTGGTCTGATGTTATACTTGGTGGCCAGAAGCAGTTTGTAAATACCAAGGTTATGCCATGACATCTTGAATTTTTCTTCTAGCTTGGCCAAGATTTAATTCAACCTTTATCTTTTTGTCCAAAAACTAATATTCAATAATGGTACTTGGTCGGTCTTCATTGGAAATGAAACTAGAGGCTTGCAAGAGTTTAAAACTTACATTGATGAGGACAAAATACCTCCATTAATCTTAGTAAATGCATGTCTATCTATGTGCTAATGTCGTGTTTCAAAATGCAGTAAACTTGAAAAAACATCAATTTTTTATTTTTTTTTCAAGCTAACTGCAATTTAAACCACATAAACAATGCAAATAAACATTGTCTAAAAGTGTATTTGAAAGTGCATTTCAACTGCACTTTTAAAAAATTTTAAATTTTATTTAATTATATGTTTTTTTAATTTTTGTTGTACTGCCCTGAATTAAAAGGGAGGCTAACCCGTTTACTTGGGGGTAACGCAGGCCTAGAACCAGCACAAGGCGACTCCACCATTTCTAGCATTTCTATTTTCTTTTTTTGTTTTTACATGTTTTTTTTCCTCCATGATTTACTTTTTTTTAAAAAAAATTATATGTTCTTTCTAAAATTATTATTGCTTATTTTTTTTAAATATTGAACTGGTTGAAAATTTATCTCTGTCATTTAAAAAAAAAACATTGTGAATTGCTACAATATTTTTCTATATGATTTTTTTCTAAAATAGTTATTTTTGAGTTTTTTTTTTTTTATATTGAGCTAGAGGTGTGGGGAAAGCACTTAGCTTTCCCCGCATGTTTTCTTTCTTTTTTTTTTGCTTTTCTTTTTTTACATTTGTTTTTTTTTTCCCCTTAAAATTGACTTCTTCTTTTTTTTTTTATTTTTTTTCAAAATTATCTTTATCAATTTTTTTAAATATTGAACTGGTTAAAAATTTAGCTATGTAATGTTTTTAAAAAAACATTATGGATTGCTTCAATATTTCCATACATAGTTTTTTTTTCTTTTTATGATTTATTTTTTTTAAATGATCTTTGTTGATTTTATTTTTTTCATATTGAGCTGGTTGAGAATTTAACTTCGTAGTTTTTTCAAAAAAAATATTGTGAATTGCTACAGTGTTTCCCCCACATGATTTTTGTTTTGCTGCAGTGTTTCCCCACATGTTTTTTTTAAATCATCTTTATTGAATTTATTTTTTTAATATTGAGCTGGTTGAGAATTTAGTTTTAGCTTTCCCCACATGTTTTTTTTTTCTTCTTTTTTTCCAAAAATTTTCTTTTTTTTCTTTTTTTGTTTGTTTTTTCAGAATTGTTTTTGTCGATTTTCTTTTTTACTATTGAGCTGGTTGAGAATTTAGTTTTTTAGTTTTTTTATTTAAAACACTATGGATTGCTACAGTGTTTCTCCACATGATTTTTTTAAATGATTTTTTTGTTTTTTTTCAGAATTATCTTTGTCAATTTTTTTTTTCATATTGAGTTGATTGAGAATTTAACTTTGTAGTTCTTTAAAACAGTGTGAATTGCTACAGTGTTTTCCCACATGTTTTTTGTATTGCTACAGTGTTTTCTCATATTTTTTTTATCGATTATTTTTTAAAATTATCTTTATCGAATTTATTTTTTTCATACTGAGCTGGTTGAAAATTTAGCTTTGCAGTTTTTTTTTAAACACCGTTGATTGCTACAATGTTTTCCCACATGATTTTTTTTGTTATGATTTTTTTCAAAATTATCTTTATCGATTTTATTATTTTTAATATTGAGTTGGTTGAAAATTACAACTGTAGATTTTCTCATGAAACACTATAGATTGCTACAGTTTTCCCTGCATGGTTTTTTTTCCTTTCATTTTTTTGTGATATTTTTCAAAATTTTCTTTGTTGATTTTATTTTGTTAATATTGAGCTGGTTGAGAATTACAATTGTATATTTCCTCATAAAATAATATAGATTGCTACAGTATTTTCCTAAATGATTTTAATATTGAGCTGATTGAGAATTTAGCTTTAACTTTGCCCACATGTTTTATTATTATTATTTGCCTTTTGCTTTCTTTTTTTTTTCCAAATTTGTCTTCCTTTTCTTTTTATTTTTTTTGTGTTTTTTTTTCAAAATTGTTTTTGTCGATTTTATTTTTTTAATATTGAGCTGGTTGAGAATTTAACTTTGTAGTTTTTTTCTTTAAAACACTGTGGATTGCTATAGTGTTTCCCCACATGATTTTTTTTATGATTTTTTTTCTAGAATTGTCTTTGTCGATTTTATTTTTTTTCATATTGAGCTGGTTGAGAATTTAACTTTGTAGTTTTTTTCCTTAAAACACTGTGGATTATTATACTGTTTCCCTACATGATTTTTTTTCCATATTATCTTTATTGATTTTATTTTTTTTAACATTAAGCTGGTTAAGAATTTAGCTTTGTATTTTTTTTCTTAAAAATATTGTGAATTACAACAATTTTTCTCCATATAATTTTTTTTATGATTTTTTTCACAAATCCACGACAACGTCCAAACATACCACAAGCCCGTGTCATCGCGCGGGCATGGCATCTAATATATTTTTGTAACTTGTAGATTATTATGATATTAGTGATCAACACTAGCAATTACATACCTTTACCAGTTTTGTCGTTTACCGTGGTTCAGAGTTCTTTTGTACTTGTCTCAATTAAAAAAAAAAAAACTCAGATTCAATCACTTAATGACAATATTATAAAATAATTGAAATTCAAGAATAAAAAAATTATTTCAAATAAAACTTACAATCATGGAATTGTTATTGATCTAAGTGAGATTCTGATAGAAAAATATATTTTTTTTAAAAAAAATTGCTATGAAGATTACTGCTTACTAGTTACAAGCCTGCTACAGCTTATCCTTCTATAAGTTACCAGCATGCTGAATCTATCAGCCTGCAAGATTATTAGCTTGCTTGATAAAATCATTCCTTATTTTAAGAATCATGTAACATCTAGACTACTTTTGCTTTCAAATTACCCACGTTAATCCATTACTTGTTTTAAGGATTTTTCAACATATAAACTCTATCAAGTTTGGTAAATTCTTTAGGGGTATTTGAGAGTGTCGTAGTGTTTGTTTTTTAAAGTATTTTTCACTTAAAAAAATATTTTTTTTATTTTATTTTTAACATCAGTACATCAAAATGATCCAAAAATACAAGAAAAAATAATTTAAAGCAAAAATAAATAAATTTTGACAAAAACAAATAGGTTGAAACTCACTCTTAAACACCCCTTTCATGTCCAAGACTTCATCTCCCTTTTTTTTAACATAATTTTTATGTATAACAAGCAGATAGTTTTTTATTTTGGAATCGCTGTTAATTTCTAAATTCCTAAAAAGTGTGTAAATGCATAAAGGAATTGAATGATATGGAATCTGCTGATTCTTCCTTTTTGATATGAGAGATTTGCAGAAGGAATCTGAGTTTTGCAGAAAGATTTGTGAATCATTTAAGCTAAAAGATCCATCTCCTCCATCAAATTAGAATCGGATTACGTACATATATTTTGCCTGTTGATCATAAGTTCTTATTTCATTTTTCAGACAATTTTGGTGAGCGATCTTTTGTAGAGTCATTGATGAGGTGGTTTTCTTAAGAGTGTGTAACAGGTTTTATGAGTCTCAAGTGCTATTCTTATGAGTTAGTGCATAGCTCAATCTCAACTTTTTTTAAAAAAAATTAACTTTGATGATTGGATCAGTTTACGCGTATCTTAATTAATCCTATAGATCCTTGTTGAGGATTCTCCAGAATCCCCTCCTGATTCTTAGCTCATAATTATAGGAATGTAATATATTGTATTTATGTTATGATTCTTTCCTTCTTAGTATTCCAGCTACACATGTATATATTTTCTATATAAATAAACGCAGTCTCCACCTCACAAAGTGTGGTTTTCTCAAAACCTTTTCATGGTATCAGAGCTCTTCTAGGTTAAATTCCAAAACAAATCTTCCTCCCGTATTATTAGTAGAAAACGGAAGCTTATGACTTTTTGCAATTTGACATGTAGCACAAATAGCAGGATTAGGCAAAATAGAAGTAAGGGATAAATGTCCTTTTTTATTCAATAAAGAAATAATAGAGT